>Ga0307514_10000066_pt1 | contig 282135 bp, 290 predicted proteins | sample 16_EM_MG_FD_203088 | JGI IMG/M metagenome (GOLD analysis project Ga0307514, IMG submission 203088) | Populus trichocarpa ectomycorrhiza microbial communities from riparian zone in the Pacific Northwest, United States - 16_EM | ecosystem: Host-associated > Plants > Roots > Unclassified... | reverse complement strand
CTCAGCTATTCAGAGGCTCTGTACATAGACATTTGGGGGAGGTGACGAACGGAAATTATATGTCGCCATCTGACACAGATTGTGTCTCGCTTCTAGTGGATGTCTCGCTTCCACATGATATACGTTAGATTCACATTACTTGGTTTTTGAACTGATTTGCAGACTTTGCAGACTATGTCAATTACAATCAGGATTTCAGTTGCCTCCAAGATACAAAATGAATTCTGTACAATGCAGAAGCGATTACTGAAGCCTCTTCTCATTGTGCCCAGTATGTAGGATGTATGGTTTGTTGTACTGGGTCCACAAGGTGGAGAAAGCATAAGCCACCAAGAAATGAAACAGTGCTTCTATGGATGGAAATGAGTCCAGATAGCTACTGTAAGTAAACTGCTGGATGCATTCATGCACAATTGGGGTGTCTTTTGGTTGTCGACAATGCAAAATGGACTGGTAAAGTGCTGGTTGCGGCAGTTTCAACATTTCCAACAGAGCCGAGATGTCTGACTATTTGTATAGTGATTGACACGGGGACACATCAACATCTGATGCAACCCTTGCGCAATGGTAGCTACCGCCGTCAGATTCCTCTCCATGCAGCGCCACAATGCTTTTCCTGCTACCTGAAATCCAATGGACTGTACTCCTTCATCCACGGATATCGCAGTATATATATATCAGGCGCAATACAGTTGACTTGAATGTATTTATTTTTATTGCCATGTAGATTGTGCGATTTAATGTTTGACGTAATCATTGCACCATTATATCTACATCTGATTAGTTTACTCTTGGTGTCTTAATCTTTGTTATGAAAATTGTACAGGCTTGAGTATAATTGATGTCAGAAGGGATTAAACAGTTGAGAATATGCATGAAATTAATACAACAATTCCCAAAACCATTCAAATGATAATAACCTACTGAACCCTCATGCTTGACACATGTGCTGTTAATTGGCTTCAGTGTATGGGTAAATGAGTTCTTCGTACATCCAGATGACGCAACCAAACCACTGAAAGCCTGGAAAAATTGTCCAAGATTGCAAAGAAGTCGCTGGGATGATTTATGGACAATGTTGAGACGGGCGAGTGTGTGGGGTCCATTTTCAGAAACCAATTTCGCTTTTTGCTAAAGTACCTCCAGAGTCAATCATTCAAAACTGGTGTTCTACTTTACCACATCGTGGCATTTGATAGCTTATCAAGTCCCACTATGCTGCCTGCAAATTCCAACCATGACGTTACATTCAAAATCTTCCAATTTCTCAGTAAGACAGGTTATACTATCATCAAACTGCGATGCTGTTTTTATTTGTGATTTGAGCGCCGTTACATCACAAATAATATATGATGCTTGGTGGGCTTCTGTGAATCTCGACTCAAAGCATTCAATTGCTTGCCAAGTTCTAAATGTGTCCCTTTTTGGTGTTTGTATTTACATTGCCAAATTGCAGAAACTGGCAGCAATGATATTATACATATTATTTGTCATCAAGTTCTCACCCATCCATTAGAATATGGGAGAAGCTCAATGGGCATACACTTGCTGGCAAAGGTACATATTGCACAGTGAAACAAATTAACAGAGTCAGAAGTTACTGACTTGACTAGTTGAACACTCTATCAATGAGTCATGGCCATACTGAAAAGACAAGATAGTTGAGAAATTACATTTGTACATTTACAAAGGAAATTCATATTCCACATTCAGGTTTTATCTATATTACTTGAAATGACAGACAACATGCTCCAAACTTGCAGCTAAAGGCTTTGTAACTGCCAAATTTCACCAATACACAGGGAATTGCTACCTTCTGATATGATTTGTTTCTGCTTATTTTCCAGGAAACACAATGTCAAATGTACAGCTAGGACAGATATATGATGCATTGTGAAGCGAGCTGGTGCTACCATCCTCCAACACCCTTACCAACAGTTCCCAGAGGGAATACTCACTGACACTGGATGCAATTAAGAAGCCATTGCCATTAAGAAATCATGTCACTTGAACTTAAGAGTGGTGAATATCAACTGACAAATTAGCTATAATGTCTGTCTTTGCATCATATATAGATCGAAACTATATACTGCAAGTAGTAAATCTAACTTTTAATACGGTTGATTCGCTAATATTTTTCTATTTTAAAAGCTAATAGAGAAAAAACAATAATTTCAGGGTCAACAAACTACAGCGAGGCATCCCTTACATTTGAAGGAAGTTGATGACTGTTTTGATCTAGCCTGGGGCAGTGTATTTGTAATCACAAGGGACAATGCTTCGTAAAATAACTCAAAGGCTCGGGAGCTACCTACAACCCTTATAGTCTCCGGAATCCAATTGCCTGCATGGACAAATCACACACGATGCACTGCACATGTCATTGACGATGATCAATGTGCATTTATTAGCAGTCTCAGTGTAAGTGGATGCACAAAATCTGGAGAAGCCAATGAGCGTGATCAGCAATTTGTGGAGAATGAGAGCATGGAAAATGTCAGGAGTTAATGACGTCGAAAAGAGCGCAACACTTGAATCCACAAGGTGTCGGCAATGGGTCCTGGTTCAGCCAAGATCAATGGGAATGTGTTTATTTCCAGATATTTTGAAAGTCCAGAAACTCGTGTTCATATACAAGCGAATGCTGACTTTATTGATTACCCTGAGTCTGGGTTATCAAAACGATGTCATTGACTGTCAAAAAGGCAAAGTTCCAATCGCAGTACTACCAAGTATGATTATGATTACAGAGTGTACTTCAACGTTCCGGTTGATTCAGCAAACCTACTGATCACGAGAGTGCACCCACAAGTAACTTCAGATTCCTCGATATAGTGCTCACTGCCCACTTTTCACAACCCAGGATGAATGGACCATTGTCAGGTAAGTCATAAAAGTTTTAACACCAGTCTTGTAATGCACCCTTTGGATGTCAGAATGGCATATAGTCAAGTTGCATCACGTTATTACTGTCTACAATAACATAGTCAATCATAAGGATGCTGTTATGCAAGCTTTTGATAAGAAGAAGACTTAATGGAAGCAAGACTAATACTTCGCTGTGGAGTATGCATGACAGACGCTATACAAATATTATACTAAAGTTACACCAATGAGGTGTATGGTTGAGATATCAGCAATCAACTTTAAACCTTTCCAGAAGTTGCGATTCTTTAGGAAGTGGGACATTGGAATAAACATTCATCCTGAGAACACCACTTCTTATACAACCCAATTCCACAATGTGTTTCTGTATCATGTGGAGAATGCATACTGTGCCAAACATAGATGTTTGCCAATCAGTAAATCCAACAGAGTACTAAGCAACAATCTCATCCCCTCCAGGACCTATTGCTGATCTAGTCAATCATCCTTTGATCCATATCATTTGCCCAGTGATGATAAACAACATTGAATGCTTAATTGTATAGCTGAAATGACACCCTAACAAAGTGCTCACACAGCACACTGATTGGCAACCCACAGGCTCAATTTAAATTCATTGCCTCAATCACCAGAAAACTGGGGGCAAGTTCATTCGAATCGTGATGATTACTACTCCAACCTCAGGGACAATCGCTTTAGATTGTGGATTCCAGATATCACTGACAGGTGGCTTGAACTAGAGGAAATTCCCTCAATGTGTGCCAATCACTCCAATGTGGCACTCATTTCATTCTCTATCAAGCCACATTGTGCTGGAGTGGAGGCCAGTCATTCCGATGTTCAAGATTTTATCAGCTGGATGCAGTCAACAACCACAGGCGAAACCCCTCATGAAAAAGTTGTAGCAAGGCAGGTTGCTAGATCCAATCATGGGATATTAGCAGGTCATGACCAAGCATTGGATTCAATACAAACTGACAATACCTTAGTCATGATGCGAGACACAGGGCAAAGTCAATTGCACTGAATGGCCGAAGTCGACAACGTTGTGGAGATGTGGCCAGTCAGTGCAAAGCGATGTGCTCAACAGAAGGAATGTCATGCTCAATGCAAGAACATGGCAGCCATAAGCTATATTTCAGATCCCGAAGAGATCGCCAAAGTGTTCTGGTCAGACTGTCAACATTATGTTGCGGCTATGGTTACATTGCCGTAAATGTTACCTCTGCCACCAGCTTTGTCTGCAGAAAACCTCTCTGGAGAACGAAGAGAAGTACTCCAAGTCCGCTGAATAATAAGAATCCACTGTCATCCAGCTCACATTGATGAAGATAGTACACCTGAATGCAGTTGGGATTCCAAAAATTGGCATAACTCAAATTGTTACTTGGACAAATCAAATCGGAGTGAAGACAACTGGGAGGCAGACAATCAATCGAATAGAACGTCTGACAATAGCATCAAGGATCTCAAACGCCCAGTGCAGCGGCATGTAAGTGCGGCACAAAATATGCTGGAGTTGATTTGGCTATTACAGATGTTACAGACACTGGCTGAATGAATGTTCGTGACCGTCAAAGCAATGAAAACGAGGAGGAATATGAGACACCAGAAAATATAGGACAGAATGTGTAAACATGTTTTCACCAGGTTCTGGATGTTGCTTTTCCACCAATGTCATTTAGGAAAATATTTTGGGTGAATTGTGAGCAGTCAGATGTGAATATTCATTGATAGACAGAGGTATTGCAGGCAAAATAGATCATTCAGCAAGATATATGCCTTTTCATTGAATGGGAGCCAGCAGTACAAGATGTTTACTGGCCTTGGCTTTGCCAAATGGCGGAGTGCCAATCAGTCACAAATGCAACCAATCAGTTGAACTACTTCTGAATACAAATATCTATGGCAGTAAATGTTGAATAGACAATTTCATTAACATGAGTGTCAACAGAACATCAATCCCTTCTGGTCATCTAAGTTAGGTAATTGAAATGTAATTTGGCCACTGTTATACATAACCAACATATTGGCAGCTTTTATAGGCAAAAGAGAAGGGGATAGGGTCACTGCCCCATTCTGGAAATGAGCACTAATGTAGCCAGAACAATGTTCGGCTTTACATCTTGTGTTATCTAAGTGGCAATTAGTTGCAGACATCCATAAGTGCAGTACTGGCCGCGTTTCGGTGCAAAACAAAAGAAATATACTTTCTCACGGATTCTAAGAATTAGTGTTGCAGTAGTGTCACCTATTTTTGGTCATACATCGTGGGTAATCTACATTGCACTGTGTGGCAATAATTCATATACGAAGTAATGGCGGCCTTTTCAGGAAACACAGCGCATGACATCAATGTTACCCCATCTTGAAAAAGAGTCACCGGAGCATTAACAACTATTGATGTTGAATATTCACCGGGAAAAATGACCTTACGCGACGCGTAACTCATAGAGAAGCTGTTTTTGGGCCGGTAATCCATAGCATATTTGACGCGTGGCACTATGAGGTCCTATGGACCTGCAATTTGACTAGATTACTATGATACACATGCGATTATGGGCGCTTGATACTATACATCATGCTGCATTCAATAAAACTGCCAAATGCACTTCATTGCACGCTCCCAAGTACGCTCTGAAGTACACTCCTGATTGCACTCGATTGTACACTCTCAGCCTACTTGACTTACGCTCCCACCTAAGCTCTCAAGACACTCCCAAGTACACAGTGAGTACGCTCCCAAGTACACCTCCGAGTTCGTTCTCAAGTACACTCCCGGGCATGCTCCCAAGGACGGTCTCACTTGCACTCGATAGTACACAGCCAGCCTGCTTGACTGAACACTCCCAAACCAGCTCTCAAGACGCTCTGAAGCACACTCCCGGGCATGCTGTCAAGGACGCTCCCAATTGCACTCGATGACACACTCCCAGCCTGCTTGACTTACGCTCCCAAGTAAGCTCTCAAGACGCTCTGAAGCACACTCCCGGGCATGCTGTCAAGGACGCTCCCAATTGCACTCGATGACACACTCCCAGCCTGCTTGACTTACGCTCTCAAGTAAGCTCTCAAGACGCTCTGAAGTACACTCCCGGGCATGCTCTCAAGGACGCCCCCAATTGCACTCGATGGCGCACTCCTAGCCTGCTTGACTGTACGCTCCCAAGTAAGCTCTCAAGACGCTCTTAAGCACACTCCCGAGCATGCTGTCAAGGACGCTCCCAATTGCACTCGATGGCGCACTCCTAGCCTTCTTGACTGTACGCTCCCAAGTAAGCTCTCAAGACGCTCTCAAGCACGCTCCCGGGCATGCTCTCAAGGACGCTCCCAATTGCACTCGATGACACACTCCCAGCCTGCTTGACTTACGCTCTCAAGTAAGCTCCCAAGGACGCTCCCAATTGCACTCGATGGCACACTCCCAGCCCGCTTGGCTGTACGCTCCCCATAACACTCGATGGCACACTCCCAGCCTGCTTGACTGTATACCCCCACTTGCGCTCGATGGCACACTCCCAGCCTGCTTAACTATACGCTCCCAAGTCAGCTCTCAACACGCTCTCAAGCACACTCCCGGGCATGCTCTCAAGGACGCCCCCAATTGCACTCGATGGCGCACTCCTAGCCTGCTTGACTGTACGCTCCCAAGTAAGCTCTCAAGACGCTCTCAAGCACACTCCCGAGCATGCTCCCAATTACACTCTCAAGAGGCAAGACACTCCCAATCTCACTTGACTATGCGCTCCCATGTATGCTCCTGGGTGCTCGATTCAGAGACTTGCTGAGTTGCAGGGGCCAGGCACTGGGAGGCGGGTGGCGGGTGGCAGGTGGCCGAAATCATGACGTCGGTCGATATCATAGTCTGAACCTTATTTTTAGCGCGGCCACCACGATAAGATCTCACGATACCTCACAGTCATGGTGTTGACAATTGCAGCCTGAGATACTGCAGGAAAGGTAGACAATTGGATCTCGGGGAGAGCAGATCTCCGACTCAGATTTCCGATGGAATCTGCTGCCCGCTTCCCACCGATCGTTGGCGTATGTGTGCACATTTGGTCCGGGGCTGATGGTGATGGTGGCGATGGTGATGATGGCGATGGTGATGGTGTCGGTGATGGTGATCATAGTACCAGAAGCACTTAGACAAGTAGGTTGGCTACGTCAACGTTAGCATCAAAGCTTCTACAGACTTAGAGCCTTCCATTAACCAAAGCTTCCAGACTTAGAGCCTTCTATTAGCCAAAGCTTCCACAGACTCAGAGTTTGCCATGGGCCAAAAGCTTCCCGTGGAAAACTCTACTCCTCCCGAAGCGCGGCTCTCTCAAACGCGGCTCTCTCAAGCAGGCTCTCAAGCAGGCTCTCAAGCAGGCTCTAGAGCAGGCTTTCAATCGCCAGCGGGCTCGCATGCAGACTCGCAGCGATAGTGTGTACAGTACCGGTATAAGAGCGAAGACTGCAGACAGTAAAGACAGGTATAGGTCCATCTCTGGCCGGCAGCCGTATATAGTTCCATAGGCCCACGCGCACATCTCTATGAATCGACTATAGATGACTATACGCTGCGCGTCGCGCAGGGGTCCACGGGAAGCTTGCTATGAGCTGCGCGTGTGCGCGTGTGCGCGTAGCGCAGCCTATAGTCGATTTGCACTTTTGCCGATGTTGGGTAATGAAGCCATTGCGCGGATACTTGAGATCATACCAGAACTATTGACTGCCTTTATAGGCAAAATACAAAATATAAAAGGAAAAACACTGATTCCAAAATAATCGATATTGCACACTGCAAAACATGGAAACAGAGATTACTGGAAGTTGAATAAGTGATTTTGATAAGATACTATTATCAAACAGCAAAAGCAAGAGCATAATTTGAATCTACAGATGGACCTGCTGGGCAACCCACTGACAACCCACCCAATTCAGATGGGGTGAGAAATTTCTGGTGAACTGTACCTGAATTGACTGTTCCGGTGTATTCACAACCCAGACCGCTAATTTGTCAGCTGTTCGTTTTCAACCCAGACCTGGACCCGAAGTGACGGTCCGGAACCGTTCCTAACACTACCTTTGGGAGATGATATGAAGCGCTGTAGAAATCAGCTATGGGACAAACAGTCCATATATTAACCTGCCCGAACTGACCATAAGCTGATTTGATAGCAAGGCACCCAGTAAGTCATAATGCATATTAATTTCTTGCATAATATCTATCTTGAGTCTTTCTCTCCTCTCTCTGTACCATGCACACTGTTCTCCCCCTATATTGCAACAAACGATTTGATAGTTGTGGACTTGAACCGAATCTATCTTGGATTCAATCCTAGAGCTCAACCCGACTCTAACAGAATGAAGACATGTGCGAGTCGGCAGCACCGAGAGAAATGTAAACTATGACGCAGCAGATGCCACCAACAAACATACAACTCCAACCAACAAACTAGACTACTACTACCCAAACAGAGAAATATATCTGTCACGGGAAGCGCTACCTTTTGTCAGCTCCCCCGAGAATACCTGTGACGTGTACACTGTCTCCTGCTGCATACTATGGTGAAGATGAAGTCTCTTGATGCATCTAACGTACTGTCTATGCGTTTATATACATGGGAGTCTGGAGTCCTCACGGAGGTGATGGAGTGGCGGGAGTCGAGTAAGTAATCGTGAATCAGTCTCGTGTATGAGCCTGCACGGTGACTCAGTGTATCTGCGACTTCATCCAGACCTCTTACAGTAACATCTCCGAGGATGTCATCTGCCGAGTGATCGACTGCGACGGGTTATCAGAAATGCTAACCCGGCGGTGCGTTATTCCAGGGCGAAATGAACCAATCGGACACAAATATTGGTGGTACACCTTTAAAATCCCAAAGTGGATTCTGTACGCGCCGATGTTTCAGCCGCACACAACCCCGCTCGAAACCTCATATTCCACCAGCACTTCGCAAACGACAATGTCTTCGGCTCCTACACTAGCCAGCGTCTATTCCGAAGCACTAGCGCGCTACGAGCAACTCCATCGTGAAGGGAAGATTAAAGACTGGCAACTCACTCTCATCCAGCAACAAACAGATCTCAATGACGTGCTCTCAACCGTCAGAGATGCTGAAGCGAAGAACGAAGGCGAAAGGAATGCGATTGACCGGCTTTTTCATCGGGTATCCCCGCAGATCGTCACCAAAATAGATAGGTTCTCGGGAGTGGTGGATACGGTAATCCAGGCTAGTGAGTTATTCCCATTCCCTTGTCGTTACTGCATGTCTGCAGTATGAGGTGTGCTGACGGGAATGTCAGAACCCGAAGTAACCGCCCTTGTTTGGGGTTCCATCAAGTTCATCCTTATAGTACTGCTGCCTGAATTCGGAATTTAACTACTCGATCTCGTTAACACTTCGTGACGTCAGATCCTACGAGACTTTCACGACGCGTATGCGAAGGCCTGCGAACTTGTCGAACACATCACGTTATGTCTTGAGAGATACCACGTTTATTTCGATGTACATGGGGCTACGTCTCTTCTGCGGGGGAGGCTCGTAAGGTTTTTAATCACTAAGTACCGTATTGTCGATTACTGTTGACCTAGCGTATAGTTTTTACGAAGATGTTATCGGATTTTGTTTGGAAGTCACAAAATTCTACGGCAGATCTAGGATGCGTAAGTATGTCAAAGAATGCTTGGAGACCTCGGCTGAGATGAGTGCCATGTGCAGGATCGATAGCCGCTTCTCTATCGAGGTCGTTACGGGGGCCATTTGACAACATTGAGGAAAAGATACGGAAACATTCCATCGAGATTGACCTTGCAGCACAAGCGAATACAATGCAAATGATAAGAGGTATAGATAATGGTATGCATGTCTTATGAATCTTTATCTCTGTTGTAGCTAACGCATAATCAGGATTGGGTCGGATTGGTAAGTGCGAATCAAGGATCCTAACTACGCAAAAGTACTGATATATATTCATCGTTTTCGCCAGAACAAAGCGGCAGTTCTCTACCAGCTCCAATCGGCATCTACAAAGTTCCTGATCTGTTGAGCCCGAAGTTTACCGGCAGGTACGGCTCAAGCATTACTTTATTACTAAAAATAGCTAAAATTGGTGGAAAGGATACGCCAGCTAGACGATATACACACAATGATTGCCGATTCCCAATGCAATTCACCCGCCGACTCCAAACGCGTCGCGGTCTATGGGATGCCTGGGGCAGGCAAGAGTCAACTTTTGTTGAAATTTGCTAAAGATCATAAAGCAGCCAACCCCGAGTGCAACGTTTTCCATGTTGATGCTACAGAGCGCGAGACCCTACTCCAAGGCTTCGAAGTGATGCATGCTTTGCTATCATTGCCCCGAGAATCACGTCAAGGGGTTATGATCGAAGTAGTCAAAGATTGGCTAACCAAGAACGGCGGATGGCTCCTCCTAATCGACAATGTTTTCTCATCGAACGTCGTGAAGCCCTTCCTTCCCGCAGGCGACTCCGGAACCATGCTTTTCACCATGCGAGACGAACTTGCTGCGAGAACGCTCGGAACAACCGGAAATCTGGAACTAACCTCCATGAGTACGGAGGAATCCGTAGAATTGATTCTGAAGTGCGCGGGCATGGATTTATCAACAGTCATCCCCGATGATCGTGACTTGGCTGCAGAGTTATGTCAGGAGGTCGGTGGTTTGCCGTTGGCTCTTGACCAAAGTGCAACTTGTCTGTCCCACAGACATTGGTCACTGTCGAAATATGTGGATCTTTTACGGCGAGAGAAAGTGGAAACTCTTAAGCTATACGCTTCAGCTGAGAGCTCCTCGAACTTTTATAACACATTCATACTTACTCTGAAGCACGTTGATCCGGTTGCAGTGGCCTTGTTGATGCTGATGGCGCACCTGGACCATCACAATATACCTATGAAACTCCTGGAGGTTGCGATCGGAAACCAAATTTCCGTTCTTGATGTGCCCGAAACGACACAGGGTAGCCAACCTAGTGAAGGTAAACATGGCCACACGTTTACACGACTCAAACCGAAAGTTACAAGACTTCTTCACCGATTTCATATTGAAAGAGGGCATTCTGCACAGAAACCCAGCGACACCAGTATACATGCAAATCACGCCGATACACTCGAATCTCGTCAATATCTGAAGCGGCTATTCTCGAACTCCGAGGAACTAGAAAATGCGGTATCAAACCTTTCCCAAGCTGCTCTCATCGGGAGAAAACAAGGGGGTAATATATGGCTACATGATCTTGTCTATGAGATTTCTCTGAACCTAATTGATTCACCTGAACGATCCCTGCTTTCGGGCGTAGCTGTTGAGCTTTGTGGTTTGTTATTTCCGTGGGATGTGGATAACCCCGAAAATTGGGGTACATGCGAAGAAATCTCAACACACGTTTTAATGTCTCTCCGACAGGCCGAGAAGTTAGGGGTAGAAATAGAGGAAATGTATAGGCTTCAGTTTAACCTAGCATATTATTACAAAGAAAGAGCAAGATACGATGATGCCTTGAAATTTTTCAACGCTTCGTTGGATGGTTATGGAAAATTACTCGGTTCGGAACACCAGAATACACTGAGTGGTATCAACGGCATGGCAATCGTGCTCGACTTTCAAGGACGGTATAATGAAGCACTGGAATGGTACGAGCGAGCATTGGATGGCATGGGGAAGCTGCACGGGAGAGACCATCCATTAACACTAGACATCGTCCATAACATGGCTTTCGTATTTGAGAAGCAAGCACGGTTTGATGAAGCGCTGGAGTGGTACGAGCGAGCTTTGGCTGGCTGTGAGAAGGTGCTTGGGAAAGACCATCTATCGACATTAGGAACCGTTAACAACATAGCCATCGTTTTTGACAAACAAATGCAGTATGATGAAGCGCTGAAGTGGTACGAGCGAGCTTTGGCTGGTACAGAGAAGATACTTGGGAAAGACCATCCAACAACACTGGGAACCGTTAACAACATGGCCAACGTTTTTAAGACACAAGGGCGGTATGATGAAGCGATGGAGTGGTATGAGCGAGCATTGGCTGGCAGTGAGGAGGTGCTTGGGAAAGACCATCCAACAACACTGGGAACCGTCAACAACATGGGCAACGTTTTTAAGACACAAGGGCGGTATGATGAAGCGATGGAGTGGTACGAGCGAGCTTTGGCTGGCTATGAGAAGGTGCATGGGAAAGACCATCCATCAGTTCTGGACACTGTCAATCAAAAAGCGGAATTGTTTGACATGCAAGAACGATATGAGGAAGCAATTGAATGGTTCGAGCGAGCATTGGCTGGTCGTAGCAAGATTCTCGGTCTGGACCACCCCAAAACTAAGAAGACGGCTGGTTATCTTTCTAAATGCAAAATACGGATTGAAGAGCTGCGCAAAGTAACTCCGAATTCTCAGCAATAGCTAGCGACGTTAAGGTGAGTAGCCTGACAGCGTCCAAATGTCAATTCTGCAAGAAGTGACAGGTAACTAACTGCGAGGAGATCCCCGTCGCGGGAAGCGATCTCTATAATTTGATGAAATTATGGGCTACTATTGTTAGATTTCATTTCTACTAGTCGATGTTCAATAATCGATCCAGCTATTACTGTCGATCATCAGCTTTAGTATGCCTGAAATAGCATTAAAATATGGTCACAAATTCCGGCGGAGAATGGGCCGGATGTGGGAGTGGGTATTTATTCCGACTAGTTATGTTTGGTATTATCTCATGTGTTTTATTGTTTGCGTTCTAGTCGTGGGCTTTCCAGAGGTATATATAAGGCATGACGTCGAATCATAGCGTTGAACGGTTTCCTTTTCCGCTGATATGTGATGATAGAAGTATGTTTTTTGCTGAATAATATTTTGCTTGGAATGTTGGTTTGTCTAAAAATCCTGAACCCGGCAAAATCTTATGCTAGTAAAATGCAACCGACGAGTTCAAACTAACACAAAAGGAGCCGGAGTCCATATTGTGAAAATTCTATCATGTTCATCACCACCTGCACTTTGAAATTCACAGACCATATCTGAAATCCCATGAAGTGCTGTCGCCCACCGCATCCGCCAATATCGGTCTATCTCGGCAATCGTATCAACCATTTCCCGTCTCACAGAACAAAGTAACAAGAAACCCTAGCACCAACACAACCGCGGCTCCGCACACAAGATAGAATTTAGAACAGCAGACATCCCTCGAACAGTCCAATGCAACCTGGGCAAAAACCCAGAGTAAATTGAACCAATTGAAAGGTTGTGGTGATTACAAAGTGTAGGTGGTTGCTGTATACAACGTCGCCCAAGATGCGGGGATAGTCCGTCCGGCGGTCGGCCTGGTCGCTTCGGAAAGCTGCCGCCCATTTCCGAAGTCTCGTTGTATGGAATGTGAAAAGACATAAGTTAGAGAACAAAGTATATAACTGGTATAGGCTAGTCCTGGCGGCACCCCGGAAATGAGCTAACTCTACTTAATGCAATTAATTACCACTTAAATAGTTATCCCACCCTCTCCCAGAATGAGGGAACAGAACTAGAAAATAGTCTTCCAGACAGTTTACAGTCTTTGCTTAGTGTTGCAATGGTGAAACCTCTGCGTCTTTTTTTCGTAATTGGGAGTTGTTTGGTACACCCGGGTAACACTTACCATCTTGATATTGTCACCCATCACTGGCGAGCATTACACGTTGAATCTTGATCCATAGTATGCAATAGTGTTAGACCAATATGTACGGTGCTACATATTTCACTTTTCATAGATTGGGATACGTTTTCTCCATGTATACCGAACTAATCCTGAAGGAGGTATTTAGTTAGAAAACTTCCCATGCGTTCAATTGAACAATGATGTCGTCTTCAACCCCTTCCCACCGGTGGTATACCAACTGTTACACTGGGAGACAAAAGCCCGTCAGTTTTTTAGTTAGTGACAATGCGCGACTACGAAATCTTATCCACTACTCGTCTTACAGTTATAACGTTAACAAACTATCGCACAACATTAAATACTGCCCCACAAAAAATAAACATACCTAACCCATCTCATGGTTTATCTTAAGTGTATGCCCGGTAACACCTCGTGAGACAGTTGTGGTGCGATAGTGCCGAAGGTTTTTGCGAACTTTGAGTACAAGGTGGTAACTGATAAGACCGGATGTTACACCCTAAGCCGATTTTTTTGCTGCAACTCCGAGTTCAAACTTCGAGTTCAAACTAAAAAACTGACGGAACTTTGTCTCTTAGTGTAAAATCTCGATATCTACCTAAGGGGACATTCTCCCGGGCTGTCAGTCATACTACTATGATCTCCGCCTAGTTAGTACATGACACAATAGAATTCTAGTTTTATCGCTTAATCTACCGCAGCTCGGGTAGGATTTCGATCCATATTCCGAATTCATCCAAAGTGGTCACTCGGTATGACATAGGGTGCTCAACTTACACCATACAGGCTCTAACTGGGTCTCCACAATATTGGCAGAGCTATCTGCTGCTACGCATCTGCATTTTTTGGTTCCGCCGTCGTGCAGATTGAGCAACCATTGGGAGAGATGCTGTATTCGAGTGCTTACTGATGAAGCTCAACATTACAATAGTTCCCGCCGTCAGCGTTGCCAGAAATATGATCATTTCTCCACCGAGCCGGTCAAGCAGTCCACAGAATATCTAATGGCATGGAATACCCTCGCAACAAGGCCAGTTATTCTGCAGCCCCACACAAGCATGTTGTGTGACCTAAAGCACTGGCGAAGCATGACATTACAATATAAGTAACGCTTACCACGCTATAGATGCTTCTCACCGACCCTAAAATTATGGACAAGTGCAGGAATCAGGCTCAGGTCACAGTGCCTTGTAACTAGATGTTCGTAGCTGGCAAAAATGGTTTAATAACCTGATTAAATCTCAAGGTAGGCTACGTTACATAATGTGATCCCGTGAGCAACCCTTTCAGTCTATGCCCAACTCTTGTGCGAGTGGTCACGTTGAGTGTGACCGGGCGCCTTGCGAACGGGTGTAGCAGGTGCGCCTGATTAGTAGGCCTCATACGCATCTCCCTCTGCGTCTAGATTCCCTCTGCGAATTTTACTGCAGAGGTAGGAAAGGATTGGGCTGCATCTGAATGTCGGTATGATCAAATGGTGGCCGGCTGAGACATACGGTAAAGGTAGTGGCAGTGTACCAGGGTATTGAGTGCAGTCACGTGGTTGGGTTTACAAGATGCGCAGTAGAGAGCAGTGGTGGAACTGCTTGTGTTCGTACCTCCCTGATCTGCCCTGTATTGGCAGGAAAAGAAAACTTAAAGAGTAGCGAGGCTTACATTCTAGGCACTTTCAAGGCAAATCTCCAAACAGCACATCCACATTGAAATGCGTGAATGCGCAAAATCGAGGCTGTATCGTTCTTTCGGGTATCTAATTGGTTGACACTAACGTGTTAGGAGGGTGTTTGCGCACCAGGTTGTAGTTAAACTTCATTGCACGTGAAACCCACTGAACAGTAGGGTCTGTTTCTAGGAAGGTAGGGAGCCACGTTATCCGCCTTGCCGCGTTGTCTTTCCACGTGTCAACCCCGCAGAGCTGCCCCATCTACATCCCGATTTTATCGTCATAATTGTCGGCAACAACAAAACGTAGCCTTATCCTCGGCCGGCAAATCCAGAGCACAACCACTCGGAAGCTGAACTTTCGATGTTGCCCATTTAGGCATGCCTTACCTATTCCGGTGACCCTGCTCACCTGATTGGCGCGATATTGTCTCGACTGCATACTAGCGTAAGCGGTTCGAGACTAGGCGCGATAAGATCCGTCGGATGGTGCGCACACGTCACGTCATGCGCGTTAAGAATGATTATGCGTGGCGAGGTTCGAGTAGGGTGGGCTATCGTCTATTTTTTTGAGCATAGAGTTCGATATCGGCCTAAATCAGGAATGTACAGCACTGAGGTACATCGTTTTCCTGCAATGTGCCAGCCATGTCAGTAGTCCTTCGACTAGCAGCGTGTTGATCAACATTCCATGCTGCATCTCATCGAACAGCAGGCTAGTGTTCGACTTCCCCCACCCCAGTTCCTGGTTTTGCCTTTATTAGTTTATCGGACATTATACAATCGTCTCATCTATCTATCGCGATGCAAATCTCTGCACGGCACCTCATTATCCTTCCCTTCCGTATCTGCTCCACTTTTCGCTACGATCCTTCTGCTGATTCGCTGACACACCTACTCCATTGAATAAGAGAAAGAAGGATAGAAACAGGAGAACTCCCCCACGTAGCCAGCCATCCAGAGGGCAGAAGGAAGTACTGCATATTCTAGATAGAGTAAATACAGTATTATCAAAACAAACAAAACAAAAAAACAAACAGTAGAGTGCGTATATTTCAGGCATTTGGTACTTTGGATTGCGGTTGGCTTGCTGTAAATGTGATGTGATGGCTTAGCTTTGTAACTTCTTTTCGTCGGGTTTTAGGTACTCTCGACTCTGCAGTCGTCGACTCGTGGTGTTGCTGGCTCCACTTATTAACGACGTTTCCGCCACCAAGCTACTGTACGAAAAAAGGGGGTGTTTTAATAGCGGTCGTAAGACTGTCGTTATTATACAACTGTTGTAAAAGCATTTTTGACCGTCTAACAACCATCAAAAACGGTACCCAGATGGTTAGGTAATAGTCATATAAGGATAATGGTCTTACGACCGCCGTTAAAAAAACCCTTTTTGCATGTAGTAACCCTATCGCTAACTTTTGGTTTCATCTTCAATATGTGACACATTCTCGAACACTGTGTGATGCAAACAGATATAACAAACGTAATGGCTTTTACTGTCCGGAAGAACTAAGTGACATTACGTTACGGATCGAGGGTGAAATCACGGATTTGCAGCCAGAGTTGTGCTGGCCGAAACGGGTTTGTAGTGTGGAGTATAACGCTCTCACCGGGTATGGGAAATGCATTGTTCGAAATCCGTGAACGTGTGATGGCTTGTGAAGCGAGTATTGATTCGTGACCGAGTGATAGCCTCAGATTGCAGCCATATTACATCCTATTCACACCGTCAACATATATAGGCTGCAAAGTCTGCCGTCACTGCCCCGAGTCATCGGCCACGTTATGTTTTCGCCGTGCCCTAGCCTTGTCACTGCCAATCCACTTGGTTTGCGAAAAGAAATTCGTGGTTGTAGATCAAACTCTGTTGTTCGAAAGCGCTCACTGAGACGGCGGGTAGGCGTGCGGGTACTTCATATTTATCCGGTAGACACCGGAGGTCTTGTCCAGCTCGACCGGAGGATGTCGGAACCTAATAAATACTATTTGAAAGTATATAGTATAACCAAACATCGGTGATTAGCATGACGTATTACTACTGATTTCGTCCAACATCCAAGTCAAAGGTAACTAACATTTTGTCGACGGGTAGCTACTACTTATGTTCTAATTTATCGACAAGGGGTAATTCCTCTCAAGATATCTTTACTTCCTTCGCGGCATCTGCAGGCGGTTGCTGGGTTCCCTCGCCGGCACCACGACCCCCGGAGTGTCAGTTTTAGGGCCGGGGGTGGAATTCGCCTGTCTGCTCACCAGTCGTAAGGCCCGACATAGCCTTCTAATCCAAGGCTCTGCTCGAAATAGACCAGGGCGACTAAGCTCGCATGCCAGCCCCCAACGGAGGCTGGTCGACTTTCGCACCATTTTGGTGATAAGTTTTCCGGTGTAACTCTAAGAATTAAGCACCAGTATCCCAGCACCCCGAATCACCATCAACCAAAAAGAGATCTTCATAGCCTACGTAGATACTAACTACTATACAAGGTTTTCAGGCCTTAGCCAAAGCTGTTTATGTGTTATAGAGCCACTCCAGCATATCTCCAATATCAAGTAGGATAACACCGGCGAACCCAATCCAGATTTCAACTCCTGAAAGGGTTCGGCTGCCAACGAGTGATGCATCGGCCACTTCCACCACACACACTCTACGTCGGTCAAATACGAATAAACTCCTGAGCAGCTAATATCTACTTTCATTGTGACCGACAGCTTTTTGGTTGTTCTTAATCCGGGGTTGTCTGGTTCGGGGACTCATTGTCCCAACGACCCTCCGACTTACTCCGGAAAACTGATCACCAAACTGGGTGCGTAATTCGACCAGCCTCCGTAGGGGGTTAGTATTCGAGTCCAATCTTTGTTTTCAACCCCCGCCAGGGAGACCAGTCATCTATCGGAATTATTTTTTGGTTTGGGTAATATTAAAAATTGGCTCCTGTTTAGCTCGGAGGGATCTATATGTTACGTTTGCACTACAGCGTGGTGATGGTAGGTATGCACTGTTGAAGCGGTATGCAATGTTGAAGCGGCTACAGACCTGCTCCTAGCACGGCTATATCTCGATCACTCGATTACCCAGAGGACCCGCTGGGCTTTCGGTTCGCAGTTTATACTATCTAGGCCAATGAGTCTTGAATATTTCTGTCCCATAGATGGTAGTATGGGCTAGAGATAACGTTCCGACGGACAAGACAGACTTTTCTATACAGTCACGGAAGCGTGGTAGTCTTTTCAAGGTCAGCAGACATGGACATCTAGATAGATGAGACAGCAATATATTATTCTATTACAGTCACTACGCAAAAGTCTTGGTGATTCGGTCCGTGCGCCCCCTCGCGAACACACTCTCCAGCAACAAAAATCAATATTACACCACAACCAAAGATGATACAGTCTTCAAACCAAAAATACAAAGTGTCTAGATACTTATAATGATGTCTGTGTAAGGAGAAAAAAAATCGAATAGAATTACATGCTCAGTACCTTGTATACCATCCCTTACCATCAATTACAGCAGCCACCCGGTCAGGCATGCCTTTCCCCAGTGTCTCAAAGTATGCCTCCGGTATCTCCTCCCAGATCTCGGGCAGGACTTCAGCCAACCTTGCTTTCACTTTATCCGGGCCTTCTTTTGTGTTTCCAATGTCAGGGTATTTCCGATGAAGCCTGCGCTTGAGCTATACCCAGACATGTTCGATAGGGTTGAGGTCTGGGGAATAGGGTGGCCAGTCTTCCACCTGGATGTTGTATTTCTTAAAAAAATCCATAACCACAGCTGCTTTGTGTACTGGAGCATTGTCCTGCTGGAAGATGGAATCTCCTAGAGTGTCCTGGACATGTTTAAGGACACCGAGAAAAATGACCTTACGCAACGCGTAACTCATACAGAAGCTGTTTTTGGGACGGTAATTCATAGCATATTTGACGCGTGGCACTATGAATGTCCTATGGACCTACATGTTGACTAGATTACTATGATACGCATGCAATTTTGTGCGCTGGATACTATACATCACTGCATACAACAAATTTGAAAGCAAGCTGCCAGATGCACTTCATTGCACGCTCCCAAGTACACTCCTGATTGCACTCGATTGAACACTCACAGCCTGCTTTACTGTACGCTCCAAATTGCTCTCGATGGCATACTCCCAGCCTGCTTGACTTACGCTCTCAAGTAAGCTCTCGAGACGCTCCTAAGTACACTCCCGGGCATGCTCTCAAGGACGCTCCCAATTACTCTCGATCGCACACTCCAATCTTGCTTCACTTTACGATCTCAAGACGCTCTCAAGCACACTCCCGAGAACGCTCTCAAGGACGCTCCCAACTGCACTCGATGGCACACTCCCAGCCTGCATGACTGTACACTCTCAAGTAAGCTCTCAAGAAGCTCACAAGTACACTCCCGAGCATGCTCTCAAGCACACTCCCAATTGCACTCGATGACACTCCCAGCCTGATTGACTGTACACTTCCAAGTAAGCTCTCAAGACGCTATCAAGTACACTCCCAAGAACGCTCTCAAGCACGCTCCCGATTGCTCTCGATTGCACACTCCCAGCCTGCTTGACTGTACGCTCCCAAGTAAGCTCTCAAAACACTCCAAAGTACGCCTCCCAGTCGCTCTCAAATACTCTCCCAATTGCACTCGATGGTACACACCCAATCTCACTTTACTATATACTCCCATGTATGCTCCGATTACATGCTCGATCTAGCGACTTGCTGAGTTGCAGACGCCAGGCACCGGGGGGCGTGAGGCTGGGGATGAATGGCAGGCAGTGTTTGGTGGGTAGTGGGCGGCGTGTGGCGTGCGGCGTGTGGCAGGTGGCATGCGGTGTGGTGGGAAAACGGCTCCCACCACTACAAAGCCACGCATTGAGTGGGTACGTGACTGGGTTAGGGTTATCGCGGCTCTGGATTACGCCATCGACAAGGTTGAAAAACCTTCGCTGGACGGCATCCGACACCACGATCCAGACAGACCTCACCAATCACTTCTAGCCAATCAACTATCTCGCTGCGGCTACTCCCTCCCTACGCTCCTTGAAACGAAACCTCCATTTTCGTAGCTTTCTACGGAAGCTGCAGTGCGATCTCCTGATCCGGGATTTCCGCCACAAATGGTGCTCTGACTCGGAGGTCGTTTTGGAAAGCAGAGCGCGGGAATGTAAGCTGGCAGCGAGAGACAGATGACAGGGTGACGATACGGACTTGGATGGAATAGACGCACCGGGACTGGAACGACGCGTCACAGAAACCTCGGCTGTGATCAGAGACTACACAACAGTGGCAATGGAACACGAATCAAGCACGGAGGATGACAGATTGACCAATGACAAGCGGGAGAATCAACGACAAGGATACTGGAATCGCAAGCAGAGACACGTTGGTTTGACTCCTACCGAGGGCGAGGAGCCACCATCAGCATCGCGAGAACAACCCTGCGAGCGATAACACCAAGACCCTATGCCCACGTATACAACAAGAGGGCTTGGAAGCATGGAGATCTCACGGCTACTCGTTGAGGCCATCTCGGATGCCAGCAAACAGCGGAATCAGATGCCACTTCCGTATAGTCCAGACGCGCCTATCTTTCGTGGCTCTGACGTGACGACATTTCTCCACAAGTATGAGAGCATCGCCGCCTACACTGCTACTGACCCTTCCAGCCAAAACGTCGTCGTCATGCTTCCCTACTACTGCATGGAAGGGATCAGAGAGACGGTGATGATGATGCGTGGTTATGAGCGCCGAGACTGCGCTGCACTCAAGAAGGAGATGCTGGATGCGTTTCGGTATACCGATAGCCGGCCCGATTCCCTTGTCTATACACGTCAATATTTGGAGAATCTTTGTGCAGAGTTTGGAGGCGGTGACGATACGGAAAGTCTTAAGTCAATTCTCCGCACCTACGATCACATCAGCGGAGTAGTCACTGAGCGCGGCATGATGGTCAAGTATGAGAGGACGGAGATGTTGCTGCGTGCGCTTCCCAAGCGACTCTGGAGGAAGGCGATCACTGAGCTTGGTCTCAACCCGCTCGAACCGCGTACATTCGAATACGGCAACCTGAAGGGCTGAATCGCCGCGAAAATTGCAGCTGCGGAGGCCTTGGCAATGTTCGATTTTCTGGCTCCTGCCGCTATTTTGACGACTTTGACTTCACCAACCGCACCACCAACTTCTCCAGCTTCCATATATTCGATTAATTCCACGGCTCTCACAACTTCTCCGGCTTCCACTGCATCTCCGACTTCGATAGGTTCTCCTGTGCCCCTGGCTACAACAGCTTCTACCTCTCCCACGCCTCCCACAAGTACTTCCGCTTCCCCTGTTTCTTCGGCTCCCTTTGATTCTTCGACTTCGGCAACTCTGAACACTCACACGACTTCTCCTGCTCTCCTGGTGTCCCCGGCTCCCACAGCTTCCACAGCTTCCACGGTTCCTTTGGGTTTCGCAGTTGCCAAGATTCCCACGACAACTCCCACAGCTAAACAATATACCATCGGTGCCGGACCGACTGTACGACTGGGAATAATCCATGTTGAGCCACCTCGAGGCCCGCCAGTCGGTCGACACCGTTTTGTGCAGCCCAAGCACCGTCAGGAGTTTGCCCTGCCGAACCGTCAAGTACCTAACCAGCAGCACCGTCCACAGCCCAACCCGCGGTCCAATCAAGAACCCGCTCCTCTGAACTGTGAAGCAGTCATCCAGCCGCCACCATGGCTATATCCTGTACAACCGCAGCGAGATGTTCCACCTTGCTACTACTGTGAAGGCCAACATCACCTCCGGAAGTGTGTCAATTTGCGTACCGACCTGGAGGATGGTGTTGTAAGTATCAATAACCGTGATAGACTTGTGCTTGGGGGTGCGGGACAGGAGATACCAATGGCACCGGCTGCCCGCGGTAACCGCACGATGAGGGACTATGCACGTGCAGGGTGTCCAGTTCTTTCGACACCACCACCACTACCGCCATCACCATCACCAGCTCACTCGAACTCACCGCCGCCGCCACCGCCATCAGCTCACTCGTCCCCACCACCACCACCTCCAGCCCGCCCAGTCTCACCAGCCCCATCTCCTGCTCGACCGACACCTACCTCCACACCGCTGCTATTACCGGAACAATTGACACAGCTACTGCGGGAGGTCATGGAGCATTTCGCACGATCTCGGCAAGTCAAAGTCGACGTGGAACCCCATCCGAGATACACTGCCCGCCCACCGCTCGCCGTACTTCTGGAACGAATGCGGGAGTAGTCACGCTCTGAACGCCTTCTACTGGGTAGAGCATAGGCTTGCTGACTGTGAGCGGAGACGGGAACGCAGATTGTGCTTCACACAAAGGGCCAGGGAGGGGATATTTCATTTCTTTTTCACCACCACCGGCAAGAAGCGCACATAGAGGACAGAAGCAGCACTCAGGACACGGAGGTGAACTTGGAGGCGGGGGATGCACTTGGAGGAGCGAAATGGACTTGGAGGAGACGTGGACTCGGGAGTGAGAAGCACACTTGGAGGACGCGGGAGCGATGCGCACTTGACGACGGTGGATTTGGAGGATGCCACTGCGAGAAGCGCACACGGAGGATACGGAGGTCAAGCGGACTTGACAGGTATGGAGGATAAGGCTTGAAGAGTGAGCACCGTCTCGTTAAACCGGGACGATATAGCGGCTGCGGAGGAGAATTGTGACCACCGTCTCCTTAAACCGGGACGAAGGTATGGGCACTGAGGACACGGGATAGTGAGCACCATCTCGTGAAAACGGGACGAGATGGCTGGAGCGGAGGATACGGGGTGGATGCCGCAGTGGAGGATCGTGAGCAGCGTCTCGTTAAACCGGGACGAGGATTTGGACTCGGAGGACACAGGATCTTGAGCACCGTCTTGTTAAACCGGGACAAAGGTATGAGCGCGGATGACGCGAATTGGGAGGAATCAGCACTAGCTGTAAACGGGATGGAATATGTGTGGAGGAGACTTTGGTGGAAGGTTGGATGGAGTGGGTTTTTGGGCCGGGTTTTCGTTTGTTTTCTCGTTTCTGTGTCGTTTCTCGTTCCTTTCTTGTTGCTTGTTTCATTTGCTGGTTGGCATTTGCTTTTGGAGCTAATTCTGCATGTTACGGATAACGGGTGGGATCTTGGGGATACGAGATCACGGTCAGGGCGAGGAGGAGGATGGCGGAAGAGGAGAACCGCATGCGTCACACCAGATGGCTGGGGAGGAGTTGTGGTGGGAAAATGGCTCCCACCACTACAAAGCCACGCATTGAGTGGGTACGTGACTGGGTTAGGGTTATCGTGGCTCTCCATCACGCCATAGACAAGGTTGAAAAACCTTCGCTGGACGTCATCCGACACCACGATCCAGACAGACCTCACGAATCACTTCTAGCCAATCAACTATCTCGCTGCGGCTACTCCCTCCCTACGCTCCTCGAAACAAACCCTCCATTTTCGTAGCTTCCTACGCAAGATGCGGTGCGATCTCCTGATCCGGGATTTCCGCCACAGCGGCGTATGTTGGCTGAAATCATGACGTCAGTTGATATTACAGTCTGATCTTTATCTTTAGTGCAGCCACCATATTGAAAATACGGAAGTATCTACATTTCTCTTACTAATATTTGCACCTTTCTTGTTATTCTCCATATTATGGAAGGTCTATGCGGATAAGAATAATGTGGTGTGTTAATACTTTTGTTATCTGTTATCTTTGGGTATCAAGAAAGTTGCAGTTAGAACTTGTCTAGAATCTTCTTTTTGTTCTGTTGGAAAGAGATTTATCAGCGCTTATCTTTTAGAACGCGCCTAAATTGTTCTGTTGTTTTCCTTACGGTTCTTTGTTTTAATACTGTACAGTTGAAGAGTTTTTCTCTACTGGTTTCGGATATTATTCTGCAACCGTGGTCACGGACAATCACTCCTTATTTTATGTATATATAGTTACTGTTTCTCCAGTTAGAGAACAGTTCTTTAGACTTACTCTGACATCAATAAGAATACAATTGTATCTTCCCGATACCTCATCTTTCAACATTATATGAACTTGTTCCAAACACTTCTCTACTTCGTTACTTTTATCATATTATTGCTTCGGATACTCTTTGTTAGATTTTGACCAATCTATCTGTACTTTCACATCATATTCTATTACACCACGACAAGATCTCATGATACCTTACTGTCATGGTGTTGACAATTGCAGCCTGAGATACATCAGGAAAGGTAGACAATTGTATCTCGGGGAGAGCAGATCTCCAACTCAGATTTTCGGATGAAATCTGCTGCCTGCTTCCCACCGATTGTAGGCATATGTGTGCACATTTGGTCCGGGGCTGTTAGTGATTGTCGCGATAGTGATGACCGCGATGGTGATGGTGTCGGTGATGGTAATTATAGTACGAGAAGCACTTAGACAAGTAGGTTGGCTACCTCAACATTAGCATCAAAGCTTCCACAGACTTAGAGCCTTCTACTAGCCAAAGCTTTCACAGACCTAGACCCTGCAATTAGCCAAAGCTTCCACAAACTCAGAGTTTTCAATCGGCCAAAAGCTTCCCATGGAAAACTCTACTTCTCCCGAATATACTCCTACATACTCAATCCAGCGACTTGGTGAGTTGCAGACGCTGGTACTGGGAGGCATCAGGCAGGTGGCGAGTAGCGGGTGGCAGGCGCCCGAAATCATGATGTCAGTCTATATCATTCCCTAAACCCTATCTTTATTGCGCCCACCACGACGAAATCTCACAATGCCTCATGACCATGGTGTTGACAATTGCCGCCTTAGATACTGTAGGGATGGTACGCAATTGGATCTTGGGGAGAGCAGATCTTTGACTCAGAGTTTCCAGCGGAATTAGCTGCCCTCTTCCCACCGATTGTGGGCGTATGTGTGCGCATTCAGTCCGGCACTCATGGTGATGATGGCGATGGCGATGGTATTGGTGATGGTGATCATAGTACCAAGTACCAGAAGCACTTAGAAAAGTAGGTTGGCTACATCAACGTCAACATTATCTTCAAAGCTTCCACAAACTTAGATCCTTCTATTAGACATAACTTTCACAGACTGAGAGTCTTCAATTAGCCAAGGCTTCCATAGACCTAGAGCCGTCTATTAGCCAAAGCTTCCACAAACTCAGAGTTTGCCATCGGCCAAAAGCTTCCTGTGGAAAACTCTACTCCTCTCGAAGGACGGCTCTCAAGCTGGCTCTGAACCAGGCTCTCAACCAGGCTCTCAACCAGGCTATGAAACAGGCTCTAGAGTAGTCTCGCATGCAGACTTGCAGCGATAGTGTGTATAGTACCGGTATGAAAGCAAAGACTGTGGGTAGTAAAGCCAGGTATATGTCCATCTCCAGCCGGCAGCCATATATAGTCCCATAGGCCAATGCTCACATCTCTATGAATCGACTACAGATGACTATATGCTGCGCGTTGCGCAGGGGTTTACGGGAAGCTTGCAATAAGCTGCACATAGTGCGGCCAATAGTCACTTTGCACTTTTGCCAATGGACTGGAAGAAGAAGGTACTCAAGAAGCATGACATAGACACTCTTGTTGACTGATTTGACAATAACAGGGCAGAAGGTTCCACGGTTTCTGCCCCAAAAATGACCCCAAACCATCAAGAAAATCCCTTTGCCCTTTCGTTTTGGTGCAATGCAGTGTTTGAACCACTCTTCAGGTGGTTGTTGAATCACCCACATTTGCCGTCTTGAATCACTCTTCTCCACTGAGCATTCATCACTCCAAATAACTCCTTCCCACTGCTCATGTGTCCAATCCTTGTGTTGCAATGCCCATTGTAGCCTTTGAAATACATGTCTGTCCTCAAGCTTTGGTCTTTTCTTTGCTAGCCACGTCCTATAGTTGTTCTGGCACAGATAGCGATCAATGGTTGACAGTGATACATGTGGTGCATACATATCGCACAATTCGGCTCATGTAATTTGTCTGTCTTTCTTGACTGCTCGCATGATAGATCTTCATTGTCGCCGAGTCAAAATACATGGTCTGCCGCTGAGTGGGTGGTTTTCAAGGGATAGGTGGTCAGTAGTACGAGCAACAAAATTGCGGACTGTTGACCAAGGTTGCCTTGTAATCAAGCTACTCGCTGCAAAAGAGTATCTCAGGTAAAAGAGAACAATGATTGCCCCCTTCTCTGCAGGAGACATCTCACGCCGGGCAGTTAGAGGCATCGTGGGAGGTGTAGCGAGCTTGCAAAGTCACAACCCCGTATTTTTGATGGGGTGCGCACGGACCGAATCACCAAGACTTTTGCGTAGTGACTGTACCTACCCATATACCGCAACCCGGGAGAGGGAAGCGGAAAATACTGTTTTAGAGACTTAGCAGTAATTGGTATTGCAAGACCAATTCTCCCGAGAGTAGCCGGTGTCTGCATTAAGAGAGGCGGTGTTCTAGGTGGGGTAGTAGTTGGGTCTAAAACCTGGTTCGGTGGATAAAGTTAGACTTCACATGACGTGAGTATTTCGCGGTATATACGATCACGATGTAGCTAACCATTGACCTATCGCAGGCTACATGACCCTAATCACTGATCCGTATCTAGTTCCTACGGTCTTGATTATCAATCCATCCAAATCACATTAAACCAAACACTAATTTCCGAAATTACAGTCCGTTTCTAGGCTAACGACTACCGCTATGCGTCCAACACAAGTCGCATTGTAAAGCGGAGTATCTCTAGGTATGACACCGAGACTGTTGGCGGTTACCATGGTTTGTATGTCGCGGCTATGGTAATCGACAGAATCCACTCAAATGAAATAAAATGCACTAAAATGTATTCCACATTTCGATAAAGCGACATGTAAGCATTTTGAAAAGAAAATTGCATTGGGTTATGGAGCTGTGGATGGTTTATGCATTTCGTATTTGGGTAGCAGCACCCACTCCCCACCCATAGCCGCCTAGCACCATCAGCCATCACCACCGCCTAGGTCACCGCTAGCGTAGCGAAAAATAACTTATTAGAGTATTAGAGGTACAAGAATTGCAAGATTCGCAAGTTGGTACATAAAGGGTAATCTTGTGTACTCATTTTCACTATACCCTCCACCCTCAGGCCTCCACCCCCAGGCCCCCATAACGATGAAACCCCACGCACCGAGTAGAAGATATATTTAATCGGATGAAAGTTATAAAGTCGAGTTTTAAAAATCCTGACAACTTTTAACCTATTATTGCGTCACCACTAATCATTTGGTCGCCAAATTAGCCACTGCATACGTCCGGTCTACAGGGCGTATGGACTGTCAGGGGACATTCCGGTTGTGAAGCCTCGATAGAGATATGGGGTTATTTATTTCCCCAGCCCAACATACTATCATCTATCAGCGCCTCGGGCTTGAATTAAATGTGGAATTATGTGGTCCCATTCTTACCTGAGACAAAGCTCAACGAGAGGAAGTGGGAGAGAAGGAGTGATCGCCCAAAAGCCGGAGCACGCTCCCGTGCCCATTCCTGTCAGCAAGTTGTAGTGCGGTCGAGCCATCCTCGCCCTCGAGCTCTTTCTGAGCACCCTTCTCGAGTAGTAGTCGCACTGTAGCCTCGTGCCCGTTCATGGATGCTAGGTGCAATGCTGTGAAGCCATTGGCAGTGCGCATGGAATACATATCCACAAACGCTCCCATGTCAATTAATAGAGCGATAACATGCGTGTAGCCTAGCTGCGCAGCAATGTGGATAGGATAATGACCGTCTTCATCCATGATCCTCCACAGCTCATTCCGGGACCCAAAATCTACATAGACATCCAGTTCAGACTTGTTGGCGTATCGTTCACCGATCGCAATTCTCAACAACCGGACTACTGCGTCGCAATTTCGTATTTTGGCGGCATTTTGAATTGCTTCACTCAGCATTTTTACCACTAGTGATGCATTGTGAAGCAGTTTAGGCATCAAAACCTCACCCAAAGCGTGTTGGTGATTGACTTCGAGCATTGAATAATCAAATAGTTGGAGGCCCTCCATGAAACTTATAACTAGGTCTAATCCGATTTTGGACCATTCCGGAGGATGCTTTGCTGCCGTGGTAGCTTGAACTGTGCGGTTTATAAACCCCATATAGCGATTGCATGTTGACATTATGTATTCTTCGCCTGACTTCTGGGTGATATGAAAAGGCGATGAGTCGGGAAGCTGTATCAAGAACTCTCGCACAGTCTGGTGAAGAAATTGGACAGTGTTATTTTTGACCTCGATCAAACCTCCGCAGACACTTGCCAGCCGGCGTTCGGCGTGTACTCGGTTAATAACTTTATTTCTCTTTAAGTCGGTGGAGGTAAATAGTTCGGGACACACATCTAACGCCATAGCTTCCTGGATTTCGGGCAGAGACATAGATCGCTTGTAATATGCGACCCATTGAAAAAGCCGCACCGCAGCGGTATATTGGGACTCCGCCATTTTGTTCAAAATTCGCGCATAAAGCTCTTCCAGTTTCTCCGGAAGCGACCAGAGCAGCTGCTCAATCTCTGCGATGGTACAGCCATCGGTGCTGGCCTTCTCTTCCAACTCGAGGATAACCAGCTTTACCCATAAGAAAACTCCTCTGGAACGTTCAATTAAGCCATCAACAACCTGAACCAATAAATCCGGGTCGATGTCCATCGCATTGCTAATCCTCTTGGTTTCGGATAGCACGTAGTGCTTTATATCTGCCTCTGTCTGATCCTCGAGACAGAGTGAAATGTGGTTTTTGAAGGCAACTTCGATCCCCGGAATTGGGCGACTGGCGACGAAGATCTTCAAGATCAAGTTTTGTTGTTTAAACCCACAGAAGCTCGTCAGCATCTCCATAATCTCTTTTCGTTTTGCCTCCACTGACTCATCCATTGCGTCAATAATAATGTACAAGTTTGACTGAAGCTTGATATTACTGATCGACTGAATGAACATTAATTTGAGTGTCTCTAGATCTAGATTCACTGAGGGTGAAGAGTTCGTGATGGCGTGTTTGCGCTTGTACTGCATGTATACTGTGCGACAGCCCTCCCAGCTGCTCGGAATCCCGCAAAGCACTTGATATATTATCGACCGCAGCATATAGTCATGACCTCGCTGGATATCACCACCACGATCGCTGTAGAAGAAATCCACGACACTGAACGGTGTCGATGAACCTGGACGTGGTCTCTGTTCTAAGCCCAAACGTACTGACTTTGTAAGTGTAGATTTTCCGCTTGCAGGTTTTCCTTGCAACCAGAAGAGTCTTGAAACCTTGCTTGACTCCCATTTTTCATATTCGGGATTGGTCCAGATCCACTCGAATGTACCATGGTGCTTCTCGGAAATATTGGATATTCGAGAATGGAAGTCAGGGAAATGCAGACACTCGAGGCACTCTGAAAAAGATCAGCATCGTAGTTCATAGACCGTAGGAGAAGCGCACCTTTGCGGAGACGTGCATTATTATCACTGTCTGTGATGCTATATATTAGCCGCTTATTCTCGTTCTGCATGTATTGCCTCGCAGAGGTGCAACGGAACACTTGCTTTGAAGTTCACGCCCCATCATGGAATCTGACTTCTGCACTGAAACACATAGATTCTACATACTTGAAACCGGATAAATCAGTTCTATGAGTTCTACTATAGCCCCGGACACTGTGGAATAGTATCCCTCCAATCCCGAAAGACGACAAATCTCGACGTGATTACACTCTACCGGAAGGGTGCGCTCGTTGGCAGCACGGAGTGTCGCTGATACTTCATCCACAATCTAAGCCAGGATTAGCTGCGTCAGAAAAGACGAACGTTCTACCGGAAGGTACCAAGATTCCCTTTGTAGGTCTCCGTTCGAACAGTGAAACAATCTGGAGGTCCGCAGCCCGTTCGACAAACGCCTTGGCAATCTCTCCAAACTCCCTTGATTTCGATTTGAGATCTTTGAGTAGGTCCGTTCTAAAGGATCCGAAGGTGACAACGTTGCCGATATTGCCAAGAAGCTTCCCCCATGCCGCAACATCCGCACCGAGATGAGGGGTTCCCATGAAAACGATGCCCTTAGTTGATTGTGTGATATCGCGGTGAACTCGAGCATGTTCATGGGCGAAGTTGAGTGCCTCCGATACTCTGTCAATCAAACTCAAAGACTGGAATATTTACGCAACGCCTACCTTCTTGCAGACGATGCCGCCTAATGAATGGCACACAAAGACAATGGGTATGCTAGTAGTTTTCGTCTAACACAGTTAGCGTAACAAACGCTCATATAGCAGGACTTCTCTTACCTCGCGTCGCCTCTGGTGAAGATCATTCAACAGTTGTTCGGCATAATGGCTAATCTGGGAGCGCGAGCGGCCAAAAACAGCGGAGTCGTACCCGAAGGATGAAATCCGCAGACTATGGGCAGGAAGATGCCCGGGAAGCAAATCGCGCAGCCATAACTTGTCTTCCTCGCCCCAGGTCTTAATCGGATGCCCACCGAGTCCATGGATTGCAACTATTCTAAATGTGACGAATCCACATTAGTGCCAAGATATATATCACTAATTATCTTCTGATGCAACACATACTCAACTTCCGGTCTCCAATTTTCAGGTTGGGGATATGAAGGATATAGAGAGTACAGTCCGAACATGTCCACCTGCATCACGTTAGGAAATGTAACAAGCGGCAGCAAAAAATTGTTATGCGACAAACCCCTGCTGGATTATTTTTGCGACTAAAAAAGGCTAAGATTCGGGCAATCCAGGAAGGCATTGTGATCTGGTCAGTTCGACACCGAAATGAAGTGCCAAAACCAGAGTTTGAGGATGCGACGCCAGTTTTATATGTGTGACAAATCTTGCCTAATTTTTCTTTTTGCAGTGTGCGCTTCGGTTCCCTCTACGGTCCAATGATGAGCAGATAAAAGCTGCTCAGCATGACCCCAGCACTGGGGCTTGGAGTAAACACAGCATGTGCACTTTTAAAATACCTTCCTACAGTATCACCGGCCAAGTTACATGACGATCCAAAAGGATGAATATGCAAGTAGCTGAAACCCACTGCCTGATTGGTACTCACAGTGATTGGCTACCGCTATCCCTACACGCTAGGTTTTGGGCGGCAAACTGCGACATACCCGCCCAAACCAAGAGTGCAGGGGGATAATTATATTAAGATTGCCGAGTGACCAAGCACTCCCATACGTCCGCAGGTATATAGTGGGGGACGCCTCTAACCTGGGCTGCGGACCATTCGAAATCGGACGTTACACACATACAAAATAGCCCCTGCCATGCATGTGATCCTTTATTTTGACCATATAGCAGACATTCCTTCTGAACCTTGATTTTTATAGCACCTCAACCACAACAGATATTTTAATTTTGCAAATTAAGATCGATAGAGCTCCTTAAACTGAGTTGATCTTAGTTCTCCAATTAAAAAATCTTTTGTTTTGGTGGCATTGGAAACTTTCTACGAAGCGGGTTCAAAACACCCTGGTTAAAGGAGTCCCCATAGCAACCAAGTTTCGGCAAAATAGACATTGCACGACACCATACACCAATAGCTCGGCGCAACATCCGACAGAAGATTTTTGTGCAAAACTGTTTGCTCGATAACCTAACGTTTAATACGGGAATTGTGGTTGGTTAATCGCGAACAGAATCAAGAGGATTATTTCCGACTGAGATTCGCCCAACCATTGGATTTCGCCTTTGAAGATGTTTAATAAATGTTGATGTTATCTAACACAAATCCTCAGTGTCGAGGATACAGGTTGTATATAAATCCTTGTACCAACCCAGGGTTAGTCAAGCACAAGTGAACAACACATTGCAGTCTGCAACAGCGTAGCACAAAGTCGAAAAACGCAAGCTCAAGAAACCAAAGCTCAATGCGTACAAAATATAAAGCAAATTTTAGTCCTCAGTCCCTTCAGCTCGTACGTATGGAATAAAATCTCGTCAAATAGATTTTGCACGGCGCCGAATATCTGTATTTCAGCGAAATTTGCATGTCATAGTTAATATGCTTGCGTTTCTGTCCTACTTTGCTACTAACAACAAGGCATATTTATCTTAATGGACTTAGGCGTAAAGACGAGCAGTGTTCTCCTTTGGTAGATATCAAAAGTTTTACCAGGCGGTCCCCTACACGCTTATTTAGCTGAGATTAGATACCATTTGCCCCTGTGAAGATCTTACTGGCCTAAGTATAGTTCAAGAGCGGGTGAAATCAAAAGCATGCCGCGCCGGGTGCTTTTAATGTTCGTTCAAAGAGTAGATATACATAATTTGCAAAAGCTCATACCGTACATGACAATTTACATGCTCTTCACGCATACGTTGCTCTCTTCATTGAAAAAACGGTAACTCCGCTCTGACTCATCTAACGCACTGGACGCATGAGAAGGTGTGATATGGCTATTTTAGAGCTCTCTATCTGACGGGGTATTCTCTACTTATTCTGTGAGCGCACGACCGTAGTATGAGCGAGCAACTCGGAGCGACAAAATCGCCATAACCTCGAATTTTCCACTCCCAACTGCCAACTGCGAACTCGGTTGCATCCACCACCACCCCCCTACCCTCAACTCTTTCAGATGTTCAAATATAGTTTCGCTCTCCAGGCCAGAAATAGAGGGGAATTTATTGAGATATATTGATAATGGAACCCATGGTCATATAGCACCTTCTACACAACAGTTGGAACTTGGTGCAGTACACACTGAAAATTGCACCCAAAATATTCAAACCTTTGAAAAAGGAGTCCTAAATAACCTGCAATACCATAAAGAACCTCTCAAACCTGAGTACTGTTAAATTATGGTTCAAGATTTCGTTAGTCTGCAAAGCACCTACTTTGCAGGCACGCTGTCTATTAACCAAGCTGATTGTTTGCACAGCTGAAAAGATATGCAGGGTTGTTGGTACTGCGCAAGAGAATTGGAGATGGGAGTTCAACGTTATGGCAATTTTAGCACCTGTACCATACAGCTTTGCCACTCATGAATTCTCGACTACAAATACTTCTATTTGATTTAAATACCGGCAAGGGAAAATACTTGGGCATACGCTACGATCCTCTTCGCAGCTTTTTTTAATTTGCTTTTCTTCTTGTGCGGATGGTAAGGTAGATAATTGTGATTTTTAAGAGTGGGGATTGGGAGTTGGGAATCGGAGTTCGAGGTTGTCGCTCCGGGCCCCCATAACTGTCCCTGAGCGTCTACGCCCTCCACCCGGTTTGTGCGAAAAAATGGAAGTTACTAGTCTCAATAGAACGGTTGCTGAAGTCATGTATTCGGCTTTATCTATCTATCTGTCTATCTTGACACGTTCGATCAAGGCTAACTAAAGACGATGCTCAGCTGCACTTAGAGATGGTGATTGGGCGTTTGGAGACGGTGCTTGGGCGCACATAAGGGCAGTGTTCCTAAGTGGCCCGGCCGGCCTGCATATATCTGAAGCCTGCATATATCTGAAGCCTGCATATATCTGAAGCCTGCAGATATCTTCGAGGTCTGCAGAAGCCTGGGCTGGCCTGCATAAGCCTGCATAAGCCTGGAATCAACCTGGGCTGGCCTGTGTATATCTTTGAGGCTTGCGGAAGTCTGCATATACTTTCGAAGCCTGGATAAGACTTAGCGGCCTGCAGGTTATCAGCAGGCCGGGCCTGGACACTAGACAAGGGCTGTGTGAGTAAGGTCTAGGGATCTATACAGAGCCCTGCGGGGAACCCTTATCCTGGGTATAGGGCTTGATCCTCGTTACTTGGTGGTGATAGGGTACATGGATAACCGGCTATATATTGTAAGCTTCAGTGTCCATGCTAAACAAGCACCTTCTTGTTTAGAAGTATCATAGCTCTACTTATCACTCGGCTGCTAATAAATGTTCACATACAACGTATAGAGCTCTGGCGGGCTGCAGTCTTGCATGCTAACGCCCTTGGGCAACCGAACAAAAAATGAATACCCCATATTTCATAATCCAGTCCCAAGCAGGTGCTCCCTAACCATACTCCAGAGTTTGCTGGGACAGCATTTGGTATTAACTCACGATTTTGCCATGGGAATGTGGGAGAGATGACTTAGCTTCGTTTTTTTCAGGTGCTGGTTGAGGTTGGACAGGATAGAGAGAGCAGAAGGATGGAAATGAAAGGATTTGGGAGAAAAGGGCTTACGACCTGGCGTTTGAGGTTAGAAAGTTGGCTTCCGCACACAAAATCTCTATATTCCAGTTCTTTATTCGTCGATATCAAAAATAACTGGACAGTCTCTAGATTAATTACCGTAATAACTCACGTAAGATGTAGTGTTAGCGCTTGTTTATTTCCATTTATGGTAATCATGTGGAAATTAAAAAATGCGCACAGACTACGCCAAGGTATAACAATACCCCATTTCGGGATTACTTCGTACCATTTATGGTAATGCTTTAGCGCTAAGGCGGTGTACCTCTTATGTGAGTTATTACGGTAGATTAGATTACTCGTCATAAATGAAAATAGGTCTCTGTGTGCAAACTTCCATACATGACCTCTTTATACCCAAAACAATTGGTTATTTAAGGCAATGTCTCGGATTATTGTCTAAAATGAGGTGTGCGGATACTTTTAATATCGGCCAGTAGATGAATTTCACCATCTATAGAGAGTACGAAGTTAAGTAATCCCTCTATACCTACTTATAATATGTTCCTGAGTTAACCCTCGAATACCATCTTAGTTAGTCTGGATTGACCGTACCATATATAAATAGACATAGATAGTTAGTGAATGGATGCCATATTGTCGTGTACAAATGTTTCGTGATCGTGAAATTGAAATTAAGAAATCGACTACCGTATAAACTAGACGAATAAATCTGGGTGAGATATGAGTTATTGCAAGATGGGCGGAAAGCCCTTAATCAAGCGCACCGCTAGTTCCACTCGAATGCGAATCCAATTTTCCCGATGTTATACTTGTTTCCATCCTGCGTTACGGTTAACTAGAACTTGCATACTGCTTTCGTTGTAGGGCCCCATCATCTTATTCCTACACTTATCAGGTACTGCTGTTTATATCGCTTGGAGTAGCATAGGTGAGTGTACTTTTGCTTATCTGTTGGCGCTTTAGTTTGCTATGAAGTCTGACCTACTAATTAGAAACTTTTCTAGCCATCAATATCTCACCTAAAGATGGTAATAGTCCGTCCGTCCGGTGGCTCCCTCATCCCGAGCTACCATTTATGAGACAGAAATGTAGGACTATTTGCCCTAGGTAATACATACCTCTGACGGAAAACCTGACGGGTGTCAGTTAGATGGTTGATTGACTACTTGATTGTCTATCTATCGAATCAACCCTTTTCCCTCCACCCTAGTATAAGGAGTTGCGAATACTGTTCATATTATTCTCTGTATGATCGGGCTGATAGATACCATTTGCAGAACTCGTTTCATATACCCATATTTAGGCGACATCAGCCAACCATCTGCTAAAGCCTGAGCAAAGTTTGAGCCAACACTCGAGCTCCGGCAAGCCTCGCAACAGTATACTGGTACCAGTATACCAGCACATACCTATACCAGCAAACAGTTGGTTGGTGCCAGGGTTCGCAAAAGTCCGTCCTGTCTGGGCAAGACTTTGCCCTGTCTCGGACTATGATTTTCCGTCCTGGAGGTTTTTAGACTGCGAGGCTGTAGGTGCCGGCGGTCTTCCCAGTGATGGGCATATGATGCGAGTGATGCCGTCATGACGGAGTGGTGATATCCAATATGCCTCCTAACTGTGTGTAGGGTACGTAATTTGCACTATAATCTATCCAGTCGATCATTCACAAATTGGCGAGCCTATATCACTGTGTCTTGATCGAAATAACTGCATAACTACAGGTGAATCAGTAACCTCAGCCCTATGCGTCACCCCCAGTTGCCCTGATTGGGCCCTAGTCTTGCAATACCTTGCCCGAGACTAGACGATGACTGGGGACCTGAAAGACAGGTGGGCGGACAGACTATTGCGACCCCTGGTTGGTGCAGTTTGAGAAATTGCTGGTACAGTTGGAGCGCTATAGACTGCAGTACAGATGAAGAATTGTACTGGTATACTCGATAATACTGTTGGTATACGTGCAGCTGCACTTTCACTTACTGACCTCCTATTTAGGCACCATATGCTTGCCTGGAGTTGCATTTGGGAATGTTATAATTACTCGGTGATACTTACTTGCGCATAGCAAATGATGTACCGCGCCTGCGTATGGATGACTGGACTTATTAGTGCTCGTTTGTACAGGCGGCTTTTCAGTTATACCAGTTTATACTAGCAGTTTTTGTACTGGTAGTTTGCTGGTACGAACCAGTTCAGTATATCAGTACATAGGACTGGTACAATTTGAATACCAACAGTTGGTATTACACAGTTCAGTACCGTTTTGCCCTTGATCCCGTACCAGTTTGTACTGTTGCGAGGCATGAGCTCCGGGCTCACGTATGACGAAGTTATTCAGTGAAATAATGTCTATTCTCGGGTACTGTCACAATTTAAACTCTGGCTGGGATACCGGTATATGTACGTACCGAATACGTGACTTAAGGTTTCCCTCCAATCTAGTCATCTCGTCTAATATAATCAATCTCATCATCTACCTCATCTCCAATCATGTCAGGAGCATCTAAAACTACCATCGTACGATACTGGTTCCGGTGATTCTGATTCCGTTGTATCCCGTTCGAGCTCTAGGACCGACTCAGCTCACGACCATCATCAACAAATCGTTGCGAAACTCAGTCGGGGTGATAAATTATGAACGATTCAGGAGACAAAGAATCTCTGGAGGGCACTGTGATGAATGTGTAGTTAACAAATGCACCACGCTGGATAAAGACTTGCGCAGGTCTCTAGCTAGTCCCAGGAGAGTTTTCATCTTTATGAATTGAAAACTCGTGGAATATTCGCATGAATCAAACCCTTGAGGATGAGTAGTTCCAGGCTATGTACCTGGTCACAAAGTGCGTGTATAAGATATTCATATGCTACAATCTCTGCAAACACAGCGTAGCTTTCATCTCAGGGTCCATCGATCCGTGAGCTACGGTTTCTATAAAGAGCCCTCCCTAACAAGCAAACCCTCGAGTAACAACCACATCACTTCCCAAGCTAAAGTTACGAGTAACGCTATCGGCATCTAATCCTCAAAATAATTTAGAGCCCCTATCTAGCATGAATGCATTTCTGGCATTACCGAACTATGCTCAAGCGCCTGAATCCATAGCAGAGATAAACGAACCACTGAGCGAGACCATCCGCAGCACTGCCCTAACCACAACCCCAGCAACGCGTGGAGGCGGTATCCTTGACAGTGTTCGGATGACTACTGACGACATCGACACGTTTACACCTATCAATACTCCTACACGGGTTGGATCACATTCACCCCATGTCCCGTACCGTCTACACAGAAGCCTTACCTGGATCGAACGTTTGGCTGCAGGTCTACGTCTAAAGGTAAACCTTGTTGTATTCGTAGAACTACAGACAGACGGGCTAGGTTTGGGTGACGCTGGGCGGGCGATCTAGAACTACGGACTTAGGAGTTCCGGTTATTTGTAGCGGATGCTAGGTCTGTTGCTTCTATCGTCCGGTGTCGGCTATGCAGCTCTAGGGCAAAGAAGACTACCGTGGTGTTTTCAGCGCTGCAGCGCACTTAGATTATGTGTATGCAATCGAATGGTTAGGTTTTGCGCTGCATGCTACATTAAGTTATTCACCAAGATCTTGCATGAAGAAGGTAGCGATATTACAAGTTGTTTCTTCTCTGCTTGCTGGATAGATGTGGCATTTCTTACTCAGAGACTGTCAGAGGCCACCCCAAGGCATCACATAAGTATGGATAAGTATGGATTATCTAGAGTAGACCATTTTGATTCATCTCCGCCTGCTAGATACATAGACGTCTTCTTCGGTCTTATGTCAAGCATTTTGCTTATTGATTTTGCATACAGCCCAGGCGCCTTATTAGGGGCGTGGGCACGCCCAGCGCCTACACCTAACAAGCTGCTAGCGGGGCACCTGCACTGCACTAAGAAATCCCGGTATTTTTTCAAAATTGCAAATTACTCAACAACCACACAATGGAGAGAAGATCGGAGACTGTAGTATGATATGTAACTGCAAGGCCTACATATGCATCCAAAAATCAAGTCAAATGGACCAATTTTGAGCAAGTTGAAAATGCGAGTGAGAGTAGATGAAGCTGGCGAATTTTTTGTCTTTCTTTTGACTCCCCTGTTTTATCACCAATTGTGAATCAAATTTGCTAGTGATGATATCAGAGCATATATGGCTTACTGGCTGTCAATTGGTATTGGTCTTGGCATATTTGGATGGGTAGTTGTTGTAATAGATACATTGTTGAAGTTACAATACTGGGAGACACTCTACAATTGTATAACTCAGGGAATTTTCACCCACATGACATTTTACACTATTAAGAAACCGCCATGCTGACCCTGAATAGTCTTCTGGTATGTATAAGAGACACTGGCAGCAAGGGCACGGAATTCCAACCAGAATTGGTGGAGAAATCAAGTAGGGTAGGTAGTCCTCCTTCTTTTCCACCTGTTTAGCTACCAACCACCCCCATAAGTCTGCCAATTGTTGGTCAAATTCCATGCCCTTTTGCATAGAGTAGCTCTACTCTATGTAGATAGATTCCGCATTATCCTTGGGCAGATACTAGAACTGTCTGTGAACTGGTTTAGGTCACTACATTTGAGTCATGAGCTATCACTCATCACAGATGCACTTTACAGTGTTACAGGTATACTTGTGCCGGAGATATGTTACAGATCTGATACACGGTGACTGCTGCAGGGGCTGATGTCTCGTCCATATATCTCGAGTCTTTCTCCATCTCTCTTCTCTGTACCATTGAATACACGCACATGGTTCTCCCCAACTTCCATATCGTAATATATGGTCAGGTAGAAAAGATTTACCTGATGGTATACAACATGTATCTAAGCATTAGGTAGAAATAATTTACCTGACGCAAAATACCAGTAGTGCTAAGCAGTGCTGAGTATATTCTAAGCCACTGTACTTGATCTACAACAACTCCTTGAATATTAGAGAAAACTAAAAGAGGAGGCAAGCAAGTGAAAGAGCATCTTGTTAACTACATTTCATATATAAACAATATCCTGGTCAAAGTAAAATTCATGGAGTTAATTGAGCTCAAAGTTGAATAGATGTGGGAGGTGGCTCTGGTGGGAGTGTGGCTATGAGGTGCCCCGCTAGCGGCTTGTTAGGTGTGGGCGCTGGACGCGCCCACGCCCCTAATAAGGCGCCTGGGCCGTATGCATGAGGTGTGATTTTGACTCAGCATAGTTGCCGAAGCTCACCCTTAAGCAGTAACTTCAGTAAACTGAAGGCCATATCCAACCTATCCCCGCCACTCCCCCAAAAAAAACCCCAGAGTCAAAGTTGTGACTTCCTCACCGTCTACTACAATGTAAAGGAGGGTACATTAGACATCTTCACATTGACACCACGGCATCTACCTCCCCTACAATAAAACCCAACGGCCATCCAAACTCCACTAACCAGCTCTTCTGCCTCCTCAAAATTCAAATCAGATCCCTTCCTCCCTGCCTCCCTATGTAGTGAGCTCCACGAGGACCCACTGTATCGTGTGACGCAGCTAAGCTGTTATAATACTCCACATATCCTAATCTCGACGTCCTATCAGACTACCGTTTGCCGTGTATCTGGAATAAAACACTCGTTCTGGTCAAGACTACCGGCCTAGTCGATACCGAGAGGTACCGGGTCGCTAAAGTCGTATCTAGGTCGGGGCCAACTTCCCCTCTAGTGATGTCATAGCGCAAAGGGTTCACTGTGTCGTTGGTACACGCAGCCTATCTTTGGAGAGAACAGACACTACCAAACTGTCATGAAGCAAAGATATCGCCGTGGTTGGGCCTACACGAAGTCTTGGCATTCGAGATGTCGGATAAGAGCGTCGGGGTTTCCCGAGGTTGGGGGATCCGTCGTCGGAGAATTCGTACAGCGGCCCCACAACCCGTATTGCGTACGTAAGACCCACGTTGCACGACGGGGAAATTTTGCGCCGTTGGAGCAACTCCGCCGTATGCCGTCATATGTCAAAACGTGGCCTCCAGGATCATGGTCTGACGGTGATGGGGTAGTATACGTAGGTTACGGCTCTTTCCGCGGCCATCACAAAGACTTGCTACATCAGTATCTGAATGCGATTTATTCATTCCGCATCTGACATTAAATATCCCATTTTGACCGTAGCTAGCCGAAATTCGGTCTCAGTCCGAAATGGCGTCTTCTCTAGCACGGCTGTTTGCTCACAAGCCTGGCCTTGTGGCGCTGCAATGTGTGCAGTGGCGGAGCATCACATCCGGGCCTAACTCGTCCCACCTAACGAAAGAGCGTAGTGTTATGGTTTGATTCGTTCCCGCGTTTATGGAACGACTGAGACCTACATTGCTACCTTGATGAGTTTTGAAGTCCTCCCGCTAAGCCTGGTTCTCTCGAGTCCAGTGGTGGCGAATAAATGCTAGCCATGTGCCTTGAGTTCAATAATGCTAGCCGTGTGCGAAGTTGCGAGCATGTGGCTAGCCAAACTGAGAATGAGAATAAACCCGGCACTCGTGACGCTTCTAGGACGTGGCTGCCATCACCATCCATCACTCGGTATCAGCGCCGGAGGTAGTGTTGAAATAGTGATGCTAGAGAAGCTTGATTGTATATTATCTAAGAGTGCCACAAGGCCAGATATATATGAGTACAAGTGTGAATGCGTGCGTACACATCTATGTATAAACTTATCAGGCCGACAGTAATCTCTGGCCATATGAGACTCATTTCTAGCCATACGAGACTCATCTCTAGCCATATGAGACTCATCTCTGGCCATATGAGACTCATCTCTGGCCACAGAAGACAGAGACCTATCATGCAATAGGTAGTGAAAATAGTGAAATGCCTTGATCCTTCGTAAGAACTAATGAACAGAAGAAACCTCTGATCCAATCTTCACTGCCATATTCTCTAACGGAGTCGGAGATATGCTTTCGTGCCTTTCCTCATACAATTGAAAAATGAAAAGACACCAGTTGCATGGCAATAAAGGCACCAGAAGATACTAAAATACCTTTTCTTGTCTTTGTAAAAGCTAGAGTGTGTTTTGAATGCTAGAATTCCCTGGTTTACGTGCACTTTCAGCCTGTGACTTTTTAGCAATGTTGTACTCCACCCGAGGTGCCGTTAATCTGCTACTTACTACAGCACTTTTATAATGGTGCTTCTTGGAGATCAACATCCTATCGACGGTCCTTTTATTCGACTACTTTCTACTACGGTGCTTTTCAGACGGTGCCTTTATGCGTGATACTATGTTTGTCCGGGTACTATCAAACCGTATTTCAATTACCAGCGAGGTACAACTTGATGCTAAGGAACGGTATATAGATAGAAAGGTAGTTCTTTCGGCTACTCACTCTATTCTTACTACATCTTTCATCATCGCCACAATCTAATTACACTAATACCAACAAGTTCCAAGAAGCAAAGACAAGGTGATAGCAAAAGGATGTATGCTGTAGAAATGAGTAACTTAGGAGACGCGAGGCTAATAGAACAGTATGGAGTAGCACACCGGGCACAACACCTTCCACGGTAACAGGTATGGGAAGGCACTGAGAGAAAACGCAGGGCATAAAAAAATTGACACTAAAGTGGCACACGGAGGAATGGCACGGGGAGGAAATTCATGGGAAGAAGAGGAACGGAGAGAAAGGCAACAGGCTTAACGGAAAGGACACGGGGAAACGTATAGCAACGAGTACTGAAGAAAGCGGAATGACACAGTGGAAAGACATGGTTCAAAGCTCAAGAAAGAAGTTATGAAAGCACTGTATAGTCCCACCTCCAGTGCTATTTCCAGGATGCCGTTTACTCCCATGCAAAAGAACCCCTAACCACAATTCTTGCAGTTATATGCTTTGTTTGCAGTACAAAAGGAGACATTCCGGTACCTTTAAAATTGCACATTTCCGGCTCCCGTAGGAGGGTGGGTAGGCGAATAAGACAAATCTTTTTCGCCTGGAGCATGGTGAATCGAGCGGAGTTTGCGGAGTTTGCAGTACTACTTGTTAATGTACTTATCAATATCCATCAATGGGAGTAGTTGCGATTAGAATTAGCCTCGCTGACATTTGAGCTAGTTCGTTAGCTTATTTGATCGTTCTGATGAGTGGGCACAACAAGTCCAAAAACAGGACTATAACCTTCCTATATTACATAGTGTACTGCTCGCTTCCATATATTCTCCAGATTCTTCTCTCTACACAATACGAGCATGCTTCGCTAAGTATTCATGCAGCAACACATCGTGTTGCATGAGTACCTACATTGTGAGTCTCTGCCTAGTGGACTCGCTCTTCCCCGTATCTGCTTTATTCAATCATATACAGACATTTTCAGCGCTAGAACGAAAGCAAAAACCGAAACGAAACAGTAACGAAGCTATAACAGAGGTGTCGCCTCGGGGGAGCGGAGGCCACCGCTGCGGCCGCTGCTCCACCTGGACTCTCCCATTCTTGGCTGGAAGCCATTTCACTGAGTGTAGAGTCGAAAACATACAGAGCTAGCATCAGTATATGTAGGGATGCGGGTGGGCGGGTTTTTTGAAGCTGAAGGCGCTGCTTTGCCTAACCACTGCTACTCCGTTCCTCTTATATACCTCTTTCCCTCGCTCCTGGCTTCCTCCATTCCCTTCCACGCTCAGGCTCTGGCTCAATCCTCGAGCTCATGATCAGGCTCTAGCTCAAGCTCAAGCTCAAGCTCAAGCTCAAGCTCAAAACTCTAGCTCGAGCTCTGGCTCAAGCTCTGGCTCTAGCTCTGGCTCGTGCTCGTGTTCGGGCTCACGCTCGAACTCGAGCTCACGCTTTGGCTCAAGCTGAAGGTTTCGGCCACCTTTCTCCGTCCCTTCCGTCGGCCAAATTGCTCGCCTCCGCCAGCCGCTAGTCAAAGGGGCACGCCCCCACTAGCCGCCGGTTGATTCCCACCCATCAATTCGCTTCCACTAGCCCTCAGTCAAGCTGAACCATCCTGTCTGCAGTCTGAGGTCCGTTTGGTGGCTCGTATGTAGTTAGTGTTTCGTATGAGGATATACAGTCTGTATCAGGATCAGGGAGAGCGGCTCATATCAAGATATTGCAAACGGATATGCAAACGGATATGGATATGGATACTGATATGGATATGGATATAGGAGTCGAGTCGGCATAGATTTGGGCCTTTGGGCCTCGAGAGATCAGTCAACCAACATGTCTTTCAAGCATCCAATGCTACACATCACGTTCAAAGTAGAGATAGTAGAGATGACAGAGAAGCTTGATTGTGTATTATCTAAGAGGGCCACAAGGCTATATATATATGGTCATACAAGTGTGAATGCGTGCGTACGCATCTTTGTATAGATCCGGAGGAATACCATCAGTCAGACAGCAATCTCCGGCTATATGAGACTCATCTCCGCCCACACGAAGACTGAGACTATTCATGCAACACATTGTTTGTTACTTTGGATTCTTCTTTGACTTGATTGGTTCTCTCTATCTCGAGGGCCAGAGGCCCGTATATGTACAATCTCCCATATGCATACGCGTATGCTCTGAGACGCATCACCCTGGTCCTGATGCATATCCTGATACAGCCACCATCTTCATACAAGTCTTCATTCTCATACAAGACATCAGACGGTGCTGAGACTCACGATCCAAGTACACATGCAACATTGTTCACAAACCCTTCTCGAGTGATGCATTATGATTTAGCACAGCCGACATTGAATGCTTTGTTCCGGACGATAAAAGCTGCGATGCATCAGAAGACAGAGTAAATAGCACTAGGCGAAGACTTTAAATTTCAGTAAGTTACCACCCTAATATACAGAGAAGTTTGAAGCTCCCACATGCTATGCTTTCAATTTAGTTATATGCGGAGGCTGTAAAAGTGGTTCCCCTCATACGGCGCAAAATTAGAAACACCATCATGGTTAAGCATGACCCTGGTGATGTGCGCGAGGGGGACCCATTGGGATTGGTATTTAGCCCAATGAATTCTTTCTGCATACTCAATTACCAGATAAGATTGGAGCTCTCTCTTCACAGTTATTGTTAAGACCTGACCCTTTTAGCAAACTTCCAACATCGACAAACAAGTATACGGAGCACTTATACGGTTTTCAACAGGCGTTAAGAGTCGCAGCAATCCGTTTTGAAAACCCAAATCGTTCCCTAACTAAAACCATGATTGCGGTTTCCAGCTTCTACTCCGCATGCCCGAATTCCCTATAGCACGGATACATTTATGAATCCTTTCCGACATTGCCGAATACCCATAACTCCATGTTCCACCACCCGAATTCACAACACACCCACGAACAAACACCCTACCCGTCAACTCACAGCGCCACCGCCACCGCTACCACCACCGCCACCACAACCCCACTCACCACCCCCGAAATCGACACCATACCCTCACGGGTCGCCGTATTCCTCGTCAACGACGCGCTAGCAGTCTCTTGCACAGTCTGTGTGACCGACGCAACTTTTGTCGTTTCCGTCGTACGGGTGCTCACACCCGTAACAACACCCACGATACCCAAAAAACTCCCGACATCCCTCGCGACCTCATCCCTGTCATCAAGCGGCAGGTACGTTTCCGTGGCGACAAAATCCGTCACCACAGAGACAAGGGCCGTGTTGAATGCCGATACGCCTCCATCCGTGGCGGGGGCGGTAGCGCTCGCGGTGTCGGTGAGGTACGTTTGCGTCAGCACGAAGTTGAAGAGCTTTGACTGGAGGTGAGCCGAGAAGTCGGGGAAGCCGGAGAGCGTCGAGTATCTGCTGTAGAAGGAGGATAGGGGTGCGACAGAGGAGGGGTCTGTGGGGACACAGAGGAGGCAGAGGGCGGTGTCGGTGGTTTGTGGGATGGCTAAGGTGAGGAGGAAGCTAAGAGTTGCTAATACCGCTAGAAACGACATGGTTGGAGGCTAGCGGGGGGATTTGAAGGCTAATTATCCCACGCCCAAAGTTAAACGACTTTCTGAAACTCTGGCGCTGGAATGGCCTGGAAAAAGCTGTGTTCAGCCGCAGTGGGGAGGGAAACAACACAGTGGGGAAGCTGCTACATCTTATGGAACAATGAACTAAGCCTCAGCCAGTGACTGGTGCGTACCATCCTGTTCGAGCTACGAGGACTTATCTGCATGCGGGGCCCATGCGGGTCAAGATGTTGGACGAAGTACCGTTTATATGTTGCGAGGCGCTTGACATGAGTTTTATAGCTACATATAATATCCAAACTGGTGGTTAAGCATTTGGGGTTGTACAGCAGAGCTGCATAGCGCAGCGAATAATTCCAGTGTGGGGTTCCCCTAAGGGACATTCGAGGTCGTGGCCAATGGCACGGCGTTGTGGTAGGTATTTTTCGTGAATGTTCCATCATTGAGATCTTCGTGGGGCTATCGTGAGTTATTTGTAGACGCTCCAGCGGAAGTGATGGTGGAAGGTTATATGGTTATCGTAAGGTAGTAGTGTATGTAAACCATTATCTCACGATGTTTCGTGTATATACACCATATCTTCCTTTCATTCTGAGCTGAAACGTTGTAATGCTCATTGCATGGGCTAGTAGACCGGATGTGCGGCACAGATAGAACTTAGCCACTTTGTTCCATTACCGTCACTAACCTTCACCATCACAACCTCGTGACCATCAGCAGCACAGGCCCTGACGTACGTATAATTGACATGTATAAATATGTGCGTAAGTTATAGCTTCATATGTACATATAAAGTGTGTAAACAAGATATGTTCTACCCCACCGACCAAGTTTCCCACCCACCAAGTAAATCGTGAAATTACTATATTTTAATAAGTTCCCTGCAATTTCATACATTGAAATTTGCAGAAGACCTTCTCGATGGCATCACAATGTACATCTGCAGGTATAGGTCAGTAAACAGAAGGTTTGATGCTGTCGCTGAAGCTGTTTCTCCCAAATCCGTATTTGAGACAGTGATAGTGGTTGTAACTGCACAATACCTGATGTGTTTGAAACAAACTTTGGGGGCACATCACTAATGGCCAAAAGATAGTGAATGATAATCCATGGGCCAATTTTTGCTTGCGGTTGTGGTCGTTAGGTGTTTACTTGGTGAGTGAGATAAGTCCCCTTGGCCAAGGGGTCAACTTGGTCGGTGGGGTAGAACAGATATGTAGGTTCTGTACAAGCATTTGTATAACCTTGAGGCCGATTCTAGCCGTTAGCCGAACCTAACAGCGCAACGTATCGAGGAGCGGACACTCGTCTTTAATGTTATCGCTATACTCGGCGGTTACCGATGCAGCAGGATTCGGCCACATCTGAGCTGAACTGTCTTCGTTAGCTGATTAGACGGGGTGTTGAACTCCTCTACACATACGTCATTCCCGTTACGGGCAAAGGTTATTACAATGGCAATCTAGCATCTGTACGAGAACATGGTTTGATACTTTACAACTGCGATAGCAAAAAAACTAAACTAGGGTTGGGTTGAGCACATACATACTTCACACGGAAGAGCAGTTGAGTGAGTATCAGCGCTATTTCTACGGTGCCTTTACTCCCATTCAAATGAACCCCTAATCAAGTCTTTGAACTTCAATGCATTTTACTTTGGTGTTAGTGAAGGCATTTTCGATGGCTTTACAGGTGCCATTTATGAAGCTCCCTTAGAGCGTAGGCGGGGGAGTTGGGATGCGAAATCAACAAGGGCCACCGTCGAACGGCAGAAATGGACGGGTGATTTTATTGGGCGCTATGGGTTATAAACCCTGACCGGATGACCTAGAGGCTCGGGGGTTATGATGCAAAACACCAACCCTATAGTACCCAGCAAACAGTCAATAGAACTGGACACCCCTTGGGTAACAGAGCCCTCTGTGGATTCTCCTAACATGGGAAATGATTATTCATTCAGGCGTGGATGGAATAATAAGTATCTCAGACTCAGAGACTGAATTGCGGTGCAGTCCTATCCTTCCCTCCCGACGATGACTACCAACTAAATCAAGACGACACAAACATATATACCGCCCATATCTCGATCTTCAATGCAATGCCCCGATGTCGCGTGCAAGGGTTCTGACATCTGGACTCGGTGTTCCCAGAACTTTACACCGTCATTACCTAGCCAGCTCTGGAGCTCGTTATTCCCTAGTGTCACTCACGCGTTCAGCTCGAACCCCGACACCGTAGGAAGAAATTATTGTCTCGCCAAATTATCCACCGCAAAAGTCTGTCGAAAATAAACAAAATGGCGGTGGTGTATACTGTAGACTAAGTCTCCACAATAGTTTCTAAGTTGCAGTTCGCGCGTTACACAGCAGGCCAAACGTGCGTCGGGGACTTCCGAGGTGCACCGTAGGAGAATTCGTACGGCGCCCCCACTACCCGGATTGCGTACATACATGGGACCCACGTTGCGCAACGGGTGAATGGAGCTGTCACGTCATTTGTCAAAACGTGGCTTGCGCGCTGATCGCAAACATGTTCGGCAAATCCTGGTGGATGTGTTGCAGGGATGACCCACCTTGGTACCCCGCATCTGACTATGAGCAACAAGCAGCTGCAGTAAATATTGTCGAACATAGCGGGCATGTGAGAGAGGTTAAATCGCCGATGGTGGTGAAAAACAACGTGCATACAGCGGGAATGGTTGCTGTGGGAATTTCACGTGTGGATTGATTACTCGGTGCAGGTTGTCGAAGAAAGGTACTGACATTGCGGGTTGCACGGGGATTAATAATGTTCAATCACAAGGCAGACCGGACAAATATGACTGGTACCGTATCCACTAAACGGAACGCTCCTGCTCTCCTATACCACACTTTCCGGATCCACTTTTGGATTACTTGCAGTCTCATCAAAGCAGGCATGTGTTTTATCCCCCCAAGCAGCTGCGTCTCGTCGCGGGACACCTGAAGCAACCACTCTAATGTTGAGGTTTCTACAACCATCAAAGCGCTGCAATATCTTCACAGTCTTCCTTCGGAAGCTTTGCAATTGTAGATATCTATAGACTGGCCAAACTAAGATCTGGATCGATCCGTAGGTCGATAGTCCGGTCAGATTGAGATTTTCAAAGCCGCCCTTGGCGTAGACCAGCCCGGTAACAGGCCATATCTGGCCGACCGAACCGCTTCGATTCACTGTAGGCTCTACCATTCCATTATATTGTGCGACGAAAATTCGTTTCTACTGTTACTATAGAACGAGGTCTAGATGAGTCTCTCAGAGTTGCCGGTACGAAATCTCACTTTTGTCACTCTGCCACCCACCACTCGCCACTCCAATCGCCACTCCAATCGCCACTCAGTCGGATTCCGACCGAAGCTCCAGCTCTCTTTGTTGTTCAACATGGCAGCTCGATCAGGGTGGTCCAGGGGAGTTGCAGCCACCGCCTCCTCACCCCGCATGATCGCCTGCTGCAGGTCGTCGAAGTCTCTAGTCCGCTCGAATCTCCTGAAGAGTATGTTGCCCAGGTAGCTCAGCATGGCAGCTCGATCAGGGTGGTCCAGGGGAGTTGCAGCCACCGCCTCCTCGCCACGCAAGATCGCCTGCTGCAGGTCGTCGAAGTCTCCAGTCCGCTCGAATCTCCTGAAGAGCATGGTGCCCAGGGTGGTCAAACTGCCAGCTCGATCAGGGTGGTCTAACGGAGTTGCAGCCACCGCCTCCTCAGCCCGCATGATCGCCTGCTGCAGGTCGTCGAAGTCTCCGGTTCGTTTGAATCTCGAGCTGAGTATGTTGCTCAGGTTGCTCAACCAGCCAGCTCGATCAGGGTGGTTTAACGGAGTTGCAGCCACCGCCTCCTCGGCCCGCAAGATCGCCTGCTCCAGGTCGTTGAAGTCTCCGGTTCGTTCGAATCTCGAGCTGAGCATGTTGCTCAGGTTGCTCAACCAGCTAGCTCGATCAGGGTGGTCAAGGGGAGATGCAGCCACGGCCAGATCCAAAAACGTGATGGCTTTCTGAAGATCCCTCAAATTCCCGATGCGTTTATATCGCGTTAATAGCATACTACCGATGTTGTTGAAACTGTCTGCCTGGATAGCGTGATCTGGTAGTGCAGTCACTAAAACGTTCTTGGCTAGAAGGATCGCATTATTGAGGTAATTGGGATCAGTTGCCTGCGAAGCGAGGTCGGATATTGTAGTGACAATGGCATCAAGTGAAGCCAGAGGAGATGCTTCATAGATTACTTTTAACCGCTCCAAGGTATCCTTAACTGTAAGCATACTAAGTATATCGTTGGGGGATAGTGGGAGATTATCTAGAGACGTCTTGATCTTGCTCAGTTGCTTCCCGGCTTCGCAAAGATCCTTAAGTTCTCCCGTATGCTCAAATCTGGTAACCAGACCTGCAATAAGAGTGCAGCAGCAAAGCAACTGGTCGATCGTTTGCGGGTTCGTAGCCGCTCCCTGTGCGGCCCATGTGATCACAGCTTGAAGATCATCTAAGTCCTTGGTCTGCTGATATCTTCGATCGAACAGGACACTCAAATTATTGGAAATATCCGCTGGGATGCAATGGTCTGCCGGAGCATCCTTGAGAACTTCTGAGGCAACATTGATTGCGTTGTTGAGACCGACGACATCGCCGCTGGGTTGAGAGACGAGGTTGGCAAGTGTGGCAGAAATTGAACCTAGAGATGATGTTTCAACAGTCAGTTTTACCTGCTTTTTGCTTGCCCTGATGTCATTAACAATGTCGAGAGATCCTATTGAGTGCTTATTAGATATATCCTTGGGTGTTTCTGGGATTGCATCGTTCATCTGCTCTCCGGCATGTTGGATGCTCGCAGCTTCTGTCTGGACATCTTTGAAGCTCGCCCACTGATAATCTTGAGGGGTTCCAGCAGGGATATCTTTTTCAGAGGCTTCGATAGTATTCTTAAAAATGGTCTCAATTTCTAACATACTATTACTAGTTCCCATGTTAGGAGACCTCTGCAAAGAATTATTTGGAGTAAGCGCCCTCTCATACCTTGCAGGCGTATCTGTGAGATCTCTGGTAACCTCAGGTCTCGGAATGCCTATACAAATATCGGCCGGCGGGTATTCTGCTGGGAGGGAAGAAAGATCGTCCAACTTCTGCGCTCCAGCGGAGTCCGACTGGGTCCTCGAGTATGTACCAGACCCGAGTACGGCGTTGTTGTAATCTGAGGCGCCGTCGGTTTGGTACCGGTCTGTATTGTCAACTCGTTTGACTTCTTCGCCTTTGTCTGATGTGTCAGTTGGTTCCGAGGAATTGTGCATTAACGAAAACCAGCGATCAACGGTTTGATTGAATTCTGTAAGATTAGGTAGCGCCTTCAACTGGGTTTCGAAGCTGTCTGCCGGTTGCTTTCTAGAGTTTGATCCGGGCTGGCTGTTTAAAGGTTCTATATTATTAGAATCGCAACTACATTGCTCTAGTTTGTCATCGTCTTCCTCAGAGTTAAGCGGAGGCGGTGGATGGGAAAGCAGCCCAATGCTTTCCATGCGTGTGTGAAAATGACGACATCGTCTCTCGACGTCTTTGTCCGTCGCGGGTACATCACTGGCGAGGAACAGCTGAGTCTTGGTGAGTAAATCATTTGTTTGATTTGAGATCTGGTTGGTCCGATCGGATGCCACGCTGCAGGCGCTACTAGCAATAAATGTATCGTTGTCGGGGAACATTGCAGGTCGCGGCACTGCAAGAAGTCTGATACTCTCCATATCTCTTCGGATATGACGATACCGATCATTGTCTGGGTCATCTTGCTTAAATCCCTCGCGACAAAATGGACATTCCATTTGAATCTCTTCGTCTTGGAGATGTGATTTCTCATGTCTTAACCATTCGTCACGGAACCCAAACAGTTGCTGTCCCCGATTGCAATCTACACGGCTGCACATATAGGGCAGAATATCTTTGATTACATGGTTCCTGGAATAATCAGCGTAAAGCTGTGTATCGTTGGATGGGTTTCATCACCTCCACTGTTGCTCCTTCGGCATTGGATGCAGTTTCTTTTTGCACAAAGTGCATTTAAATCCTGACCTTGATGCTGCATCTTTAGGTCTGGGAGGCATCCTCCAGGATATCTCACCCTGGAAACTCGAGGCGACTGATGGAGTTGGCAAAGAAAGCTGGGTAAGGTTCGATGTCCCACTAGGGTATACTGTTCTAGTCCAGTCACGGAGGATGTCCCTCCGCGGAGAGACCGGTCCATTCACGGAGTCCCACCCTCCGTGACTGGACTGGTTCTTTCGCGGAGTGTACCCCTGCACCCCACCTCCGTGAATGGACCAGTCCATTCACGGAGTGTACACTCGGTGAATGCTCTGCACGCATGCCCACGGATGTATGCGTACTCAGCTGGCCATATCCAGCTGAATTTAATCAACGCAACTAATTGCATTCAGCCCAGCGCAACTATGTACCTTCACCCCAGCGAAATGATGGAGTTCAATGCACAAACAATGGTGTTTCTGCAGCGCCATCTGGTACTTTCAATCTTAAACGGAAGACAACACCACCTGGACCCAGTCACAATCAAAAGCGACTTCGACCAAATACACAGGGAGAGGCAACAGCGCAGACATACTCCACTTCTGTTGATGATGTCAACAAGAGCGTAGAGGAAAACGACGAAAGTGATTTGACAGAGCTGGATATTGAGGAAAGAGAGGGTCTCGATGAGTACAAGGATGTGGACGAGGAGGAGGATGAGGATGAGGACGTTGTAGAGGACGAGGGCAGCGAGGAAGAAGAGCTGGTTTCAAGTCAGGATATAGAGCACAGTGTAATTGTAGTTGCATCACAACGTTGAGTGTAATTAGCACTTTGTATGTATGCTCCGCGAATGAACCAGTCCAGTCACGGAGGTGGGGCGCAGGGGTACACTCCGTGAATGGACCGGTCTCTCCGCGGAGGGACATCCTCCGTGACTGGACTAGAACATATACTGAAGCCCCGATTCCTGAATCGCGATAGGATTGACTTGGAATAGGGACACCGACAAGTGTTGGAGGAGTGGTCGCTTTGATCAACAGGGGGTTAGGCTTATTTGTGGAAACCACCTTGGGTACATCACTGGTCAGGTATACAGGGGTACTGTAAATGTTAGTGGGTAAAGGATTAACGTTATAGCATCCAGGATTTGAAATACCTCGAAGGGGTGTCACATGGCGTGCTCTCCTCAGCATGAGTTGGCCACAGTTTTTTATGAACTAAATCATTTCCCTCTGCAAAACGTTCAATAAGGTACAATGGCGCGGCGGGGAATTTATCTCGGATGAGACCCACGTAAAACGTCTTCCTTGACTGTGGCTCAAGGAGAGAAGGGTTCGGGAAGCTCTGAATCACTACCGCTAGATCTAACGATAGGTCATATAAGGAATTGAGGATAGCTTCAAGCTCTTCAGCTGCAGATATTTCACTTTCAGAATTCCAAACAGTGAATTCTGAATTGCCAATACTGGTGGCTGCCTCGCATGCTACTCTGACTAGTGGCTCGGAAATCCCTCCATCAGCAACTAAACAAGATGATTAGCTCTGAGACGTTGTTTTGAGGGCGGAAAAATACATCGATGGAATCCCCCAAGCAGACAGCCCGAAAAATCTAGCAGCAGAAGTATCACTGGCTCCTTCAGGTAGGTGGAATAATCCAATGCGTCATGCAATTTAATTGGACCGTTGAAGTCGTTTGCCCAGATGGCCAGTCGCCCACGAGTATAGCGCAATGAAATCGCTTGGGGTAAGTTATCGGGAAAAGTTTCCAAAACTTTCGCAAGGCAAAGGAGGCTGGAGTCCAGAAGTCGCCTTGCGATAGTGCCAGTGCCCAATGCCGCGGACAGGTCGTATAGTGAATTGAGGATACGGTGAAGTTCATCTGCACCGACACTTTGTCTGCCAGTCGCTGTCTCTATAGTTGTCGGAATAGGAGAAGCAGGATTGCTGATGATGATGGCTGCCTCGTATATAGCATTAGTCAGCTGATCGCCAATATCTGTAGTAGCGACTGCATATTTGTTAGTCTTTCAAAACGTTCTAAAATCAACGTAAAGGTAAAATGGTACACTGATCAAATGTCGCCAGGAGGCAGCGAGCAAAGTCTAACAACAGAACGGTTGCCGGGGCTTTAATAAATGTTGCGCATTCCACTGTATGGTACAATCCTACCGCGTTGCCGAAGTCATCAGCCCACAAGGTGAGACGGCTTTTAGCACAGCGCAGCAAGGGAATTTCATCATGAGAGTAAGGCTGTAGGAGCTCAGAGAGATAGCGAAGGCAGAGGCTCAAAAGTCGTCGTTCAACTGTATCGGCCATGTCGTTAGTATGGAATCGAAGCCTGTTGAGAGAAAGTAAAGAATGCGGCTGAAAATGACGAACGTAAGCGGGGTAGAAACAAAAGCGGGGAACGTTGTAATTGTGAAGACCACCGACCAGGTCAACCAAGATATTCCTCTTAGAACCCGACCGTATTCGCTGACGCCGACCGAGCATATAATCTGTCCACCGCATCCTATTGCCCTCCTCCACGTGCTATTGCGCAGATTTATGAAAGAGTTGAACTCATGACCGGTTTCGAGGTCGTGGGAGTGATCCTTGGAGTCGTTCCCCTTGTTCTTGCGGCCTTCGATCGAATTCAGCGTCTTCGAAATATGGACAGAGACTTCAAAGTTGTGCACAGAAACACCCTTATCGCTCAAGGCCAGTTCAAGTTATATATCAAGACATTACTCTTAGATGCGTTGGATGAGGAGCGGGGAGATAGGATGCTTCGCTATCCCGACAGCGACGACTGGAAACTGGAAAATTTCGACCAAACTCAGCTTGCTACTCTAGAACTTGCTTTTGATCCAGTACGCCTTTGCATCGAAGGCTTCCAGGATGCCATGACGAAGTACGAAGAGGAGATTCAGAAGTTGGCAATGCAAACGGAGGCTCCTCTCGGAAATATAATTGCGCCTTCGGTACGTCTCTTGCTTGCTGGGAATGCAATTTGCTAATTCAGACCAGTTAACTCCTGTTCAGGTGGCGATCCCAGCCTTTCAGACGCGCCCTATTCTACCTGTTGTTCAGCGATTCCTGCAGCGAATTAAACCTCGCGCTAAAAACCCCTGCCAAAGCCTTGTGCTGATTTATGAAACCATGGAGAAATATAACAATCATCTTCGGGGGGTCATCGCATGCCGGACCCAGGCTCGAGTCACTCAGACAAACAGAGCAATCAACATGACGAGCAGACCCAGCGAGCGACAAATGGCTCCATGCAGCAGTTCCTCTGGTAGGCCATGCCAGAACCCAGTAGCCATACAATTGGCCTCTCAATCTCTTCATGACATTCTACACAACTCGCCAACAGTACACTGTTCTTGCCACTTATTGCATCTCCGATTGGACCACAAGATCGATGCCATATCTATGGTAGATCAAATGCAGTTTGCCTTCTTAATGACTGGTTCCCTCAAGTGTGTCTCCACTCCCGACGAATGCATCCTACCCCTTGTTTTCACCAGCAACGACGGAAAAACGTGTGGCGCTCAGATGACCGACAACTTGAACCAGTCCCCCACCCTGTGCAAAGAGCTTCTCCCTAACAACCGGCAGTATGAGCGGTATTTCCCGGCATTGAGTGGCAAGTCGGGATTTGTCTTGCGGCGGTCCGCCCCTCTTGACCCTTCTGGCACACGCATGGCTTCGCTAGCTCAGCTTTTAGATGGACTGAAGGTCGGAGATTGCTACGAGATTGCCACAAGCTTGACTAGCTCGATTCTATCACATTACTCTTCTCCGTGGTTGCGAGACTGGACAGTGGATAGTATCCGCTTCATTGAGAACCATCATAACGAAAGCGCAATGTGGACTCCCCACGTTGTCGTGGAGTTTTGGGGCCCGACTGATCGGCGACATTTCTGTAACAAAAACAGTGAGGTTTACTTACTTGGGCTAATTTTGCTTGAGCTTGGACGTCGGAAACGGCTGGAGTATATGCCGTCCGAGCAACCGGATGTTACACTGCAGCGTGCGTTGAGTGAGCTTCCTAATATGGTTGGAATCATGTATAAGAGAGTGGTTGAAAACTGCCTAATGCGAGGGCGTGATACGACTATTGATCTTATGAACATAAAAGACATGGAGGAGTTTCAGAAAGACACTGTTCATGTGCTTGAGCGTTTGATATCGACTTTTCGTTATGGTTCGCCTTGATGCTGTTAGATCGAGGTTGTCGAAATGGAGGGATTCACGAGAGGGTATCTATCATGCAGACGACATTTTGTTCGATCTAGGAATCGTGTTTTCACAATATTAATTAAAAATGATTTGATTCTTTGTTTAATTCAAGTATATTTATTTATAACTTGTCTGAGATAACCGTTGGTAACCACCAATTGCCACATCTTCAGTTCCGACATACGCCTATCCTCGCGACAAGCTGGGCTCGCATAAATATTGACGGCGCCGACGTAGGCGCATGGGATCCCAAGTTCCACCATCGGCCGTCTACTTAGTAGCGGGAATTTCCCGGGGCTCGATAATAACGCTTAATCATAGACAGTGTGGGAAATTATTAAATCAACTTAAGCTCGTAGCACCCGAAATTGGCACGCGCATGCGGCCGCTGAAGGTTTCAATCCTCGGATGCCGCCGAAGCCCGGCTTGCGTATCGATGAGGTGCACGCTTTCTCAGTTTTAGTAGCTGCCTGTTGTCCCACCATACACACTGGTACCTACCTTATAGGGGGTACGATAACAGTGCTAATCTTTATAAAACTAAAATCTGGCTATCATCCTTAGAGAAGCATCCTAAACGTCATACAGAATCATTCCCTAAGACTTCTATAAGCCATATACAGAAATTTAAGTTTTATAAGGGTTTTAACATTTATCGAACCTACTATAGGGTATCTCTAATGCCAGTAGTTGTGTATACTAACTTAGAAGCTAAATATGTTATAATAGTTTAGACGTGTGTGAGCATACAATGTCCGCACGAAGCATTCTAATAGGTGGAATCCTTTTTCCGATGAAGCAGAGATTCTCGCTGCTTCCCATTGGCCATCTTGCCGCTTACTTAAATTTATGTTTACCGTACTATTTCAACAAACAGAATAGCTGGCGATTGATTTTCTAGGAAAATACAAGTCGGTGATCTAACCTCCCCGAAGTTCAATACGCTATTGCTGCATCATAAATGTTAACGCCCTCTAAAAATCTCACCACCATCGTTGCATACATTGTGAGATATCCAGGAGCGAGACTGCAGGAATTGCTAGCGGGGGATAAGATTCGGATCACAGTATTAACATCCCTAGTAGAGTTTATCCTAAACCCACTACCGCTACCGTATCCCAAAGTGTTGACGAAGATAATCGGCTTTCGCCTGAGATCATCGACCGGCATTATGTGACTGCTTCGCAGTTACATGGCCTGCCATTCTTAGTATAGCATTGTGGGCTTCGTAGCCTTATTAGCTTTCTCCTTTTTTCTCTTTAGGCTTTAGACTTGGACAGATAAACTAGACGATAGATGAGTTTTCCACCCACCACTGTGTATACGTGTTAACATAAAGGCCGGTACGTGACTCGCTAGCGAGACTGTCTCTCCTGATCTAATCCATCAGATCTAACCTTATCTCGATGTCATCTCTGCAAACTCATCTCTAAACACATAATACGACAACCCCCCCGCTCACTACAATACACTAATACCACCACCACTATCACCACCGCCATCCTCCTCCTCCTCCTCCTCTTCAGCACTCCCACACCCCAACTCTCCGCACGACTTGGGCACTACAAGTTCACCTCTTCGCTCATTCTTGGAGGTTTCGACAGTGTTCCTAAATGGCCCGCCGCCCGGCGATTTACCGGCCACAAACGGGCTAAATCCGGCGGGTGCTCTAAAAAGCCGCCGGCGGCCCGGCTTTACCTACAAATGCCAAGGGTATCTACCCGGATGAATTCTCGCGGTATTCATAAATGCCGTAAATATTTACAAATGCCGGCGGTATTTATGAATGCTTGTGAATGCCTGTGAATGCCGGCGGTAATTGCAAATGCCGTCGAATATTACAAATGTCGCTTCTGTATTAGTGCTAGCTTATATTTTCTGGCTTGGTGCAAAAAAGCCGCCACTTCTTAATCCGGCCCGGCGACATGTCTGAATCTCGTAAACCGGCCAGGCTTCTGTCAAGCCACGCCGGCTTGGCCGCTTGGGAACACTGAGCTTCGAAGCTCCATAGACGTCATACGCAGACTCTCAGAACTACTTATGGGCGATCGGACTCGCGCTCGGTGAGACGGTCAAGAAGAGAGAAACACTGCAAAGACATGGAGTGAAGACGGTGGCGGTCTTTAGCGATTCATAAGCCGCAATTCGACGAACGGCACACCTGGAGCCGGGCCCTGGGCAGCGATTAGCGAGGCGGATCAATCGAAGGGCGCAGGCTCTCCTCGCCCACGGCATCGCAACGGAGATTCACTGGGTTCCGGGACACTCCGGTATCCCCGGGAACGAAGAAGCAGACCGTCAGGCGAACTTAGCCCGAGATGCAAGCGGAAGCACGGCAATAGAGCGGCCATACACCTCGGCCTCGAATAGAGCTAGACGAATCTCCGAGGGAAGGTTAGCAGCCAAGGCAAAGTGGGAGGCCGACAAGTGCAGCAAGCACTTCAGCTACAGACTGAAGGGCAAGGCGGGGACCAAGAGACTTATCCCGATGACAAGTGTGAAGTCGCTGGCTGCCAGGTTCTACCGACTAAAGTGCGGGCATGCACCCACTGGAATTTACCTAAAACGATTCGGTCACCGAGAGGACGACAAATGCTGGTGGTGTAAAGGGACAGTGGCCCAGATGCGGGAGCACCTCTTCCGCCACTGCAGCCGGTGGAGAGACCAGCAGAAATTGCTCTGGAAAGTGGTGGGGAAGGTGACGGGCTGGAAAGCGGGCAGATGCCGACACGTGCAGGTCTCTGAGCTGTTTTTCATGGAAGAGTGCGGTCAAGCGGTGGTGAATTTCCTGGCGGCTACTGAAGTCGGGAAGTTCCCGCCCAAATGAATGGCGGTATGGAGCGGGCGCAGAGGCTGACTCAGGTGCGGGGGGCGGCGGTCTTTCGCTCTCCTTTCCTTTCCTTTTCTTCTCTATTCTTCTGTTTTGTAAGCGCGGGCAACGGGTTTATATCTTTCTATCTTTCATCTTTCATTTGTCAGCGGGGACGAGGGTAGCGGGTGGGAGCTCCGCCATCTAGCCGGCTCGCCCGGAGGCGGAGGGGTTATTAGGCTCTGTCATACTCTAGTAAGAGTGAATACAGTATGAATAAACAACAACAGCTCTCAGAATTACAATTGCAACAATTGCTTGGCAATCACGGAAATAACTCTCCAAGCTCAGATATGGTGTCCCTTGACGATAGCTTCTATTGCCGCTTCTATATATCATTTCTCTCGCAAATTTCTTGACTACTCGCCTCCGAGTAAAGCACCTAACGGTGCATGTCGGGTATTGAAGTTGGTTGAGGCAGTTGCTCTAATTGCCGTCAATCGTTTCACATGGCAGTCGGTATAAGCAGCTGTGTTCCTAAACGGTCAGGTATGACTGTGATTTGGCCGTCTTTGCCAAGGGTGGCTTTTGGAAATCACATCTGGCCGGTCTATTGATCTACCGCTTCTGATCTGACCGGTCTGTAGATATCTACAGACTGAGATGCTGGGTTGATCATTCTTAATTGCTACACACATTATAGTACCGAGTGCGAAGCTTCGGACGTTAGGAAGTATCAGTGGTACCGAACTCGTTCCAAGAGTGCTGAACTTCAGGCCTAACCTCCTGTATAAAGAACTTACTTCCCATATAACCACCAGATATCCAAGATATCCATAAATATCTTCGCCAAGTAGATAGCACAGTCATCCGCAGATATTCAGGTATTTGATGCCCGATCTGACCATCTATACCAAGTGCGGCTTTCCCATAGCCTGGCTAAATCTGACCGAACTACAGTTCTGTATTCGACAGTCGACTTGACCGTTGGTAACACCGATCGGCAGCAACTTTCGAACTTCAGTGAGACCACTTACCCCTGAATCCCGACCTTGTCATCAAGATTGCTCAGAACGGACATCTTGATGACCAGGCTTTGAAATCTATGAAAACTCTGAAATCCATCTTGTCGCCAGTTCGTTCATTTATCGAAGACGTAAAGTCGCACGGTAAGGCTAGATATCCGGACTCACTTTGATCGAACTTTTAGCTAATCGGTCGTTTCAGCATTGTCAAAGCGAGTGGTGGCCTAAACCAAGCTGAGAGTGTCATCGTGCGAGAATTTATTAACGATACCTTACTCAAGAACATTACTGTGTGCAATGACGCGAATATTCCCGAGCTGATTAATAACCGTGTTCGACCATATCGAGATTGCTGGTCAAAGATACAGACTCGATCGTCTACGACTGCGTCAATGTTTGAAGGCCAGCTGGAACGTATCATTGCCTCTTTCCAGAACTTGGCAACAAAAACTGGCGCTTTGGCGAGGGGGCCAACCCTCAACCTTACTATTATTATACGGATCGCCAGGATTCTATTCAGAGACGATTTGCAAGAGCTGGAAGACGCGTAGAGCTTGGTTATCTAGAATAGGCTGGCAGGTCCCGCTAGCCTCTCACCCGCCGCCCTTCCTTAGCGCAGGCAGGCCAGGCCTCATAGGAGCACTCGGCCAATATCTCCGTACGCCGACGCCACAGCACAGAAGTTTGAAGATAGTTAAATGAACTAAGAGATCAGAAAATAGAGAAGCAGATAATCTAGAGAATGAGAAAAGAAAATCAAAATCAGGTTGCTTTCATACTTTCTGCTACTCGACCATCGCCCGTATTTTCACTGCTAGGTCGTCTCTCTCGCTAGTCTCATCATCTCTCAGGCAAATCCATTGCTTTGTTGAATGAATGTATGCATTGTTGGGCTGAAAAGTATATACAAATCCTCAGTAGTAGAGTGGTTAAGTACACACTCAGAGATTGTAGTCTGACACAGAAACATGTACGATTACCGGAGTGGTGCTATTTAAGGTATATATCGTCTTTAGTGAGCTAGTCTGTTAGGATATAACTAGGCGTGTGAAAGTCCATCCGCAATTACCGCATACCACAAAACCAGTTATATTATGCAAAATGTGATTGGTTAAGTCGTAGATGGCACAAGGTTACGCGGTCATGAGATCCTTCGATGATGTTTTCGCTTAGACTCAGTCTATTAATATCGGCCGCCACAAGTCTAGACTACCCGAAACTTAACCTAGGAATTTCGCCTATTGCTTCACGCTACATTTTAATCGAACCAAGTCAATATTCAGATATATCCTTTAACTCCACAGAGCGCGGCCAGGTTTATAAGCCAGTGTTTATCATGAGTCGGTCGTGTACAAGGACTTAACACGAATTCATTGTAAGCGGGGCAATGGTAAGGTATTAGGCAACTTAGGCACAACTCGCTTGTATATATCTCGAGCCATTCTCCTTCTCTCTTTACCATAGTTTATACCTAGGGTTCTTCCAAATTCCATATCGCAACAGGTCGCTGGTGAAGCGAAGCGAGTGATCAGGGGTGTAGGAGTAGTTAACTTTAACTCCCCTTAGCTCCCCCGCTAGTACTATACCGCACTAGTTTACGAGGTCTTATCTGCCGGGTTCCACCCGCATCAAGGACGCTACCGCTGTCACAGGCGAGCCGTTACTAGCGCATCCGGGACTCTCGGCAACGCGAGGTGATCTTGATTCTTGCCCCATTCCCGACGCTTCGACAGTTGCTAGCGGTAGATCCAGAGTCCCAAATCAGTCCATCCATTGTGCATCTAAGCAAACCGGGGTTCAATCGTTTAAAGTCGAGTTCGATTCCTCCGCTACGTTTTAGAGGAGCCGAGGTAGCTAGCTGTATTGGTGGCAGCTAGCAGATGTGGGGTAGCGCTGGTGGGGTATCCCTGACAGACACGGGGTCTCTCGGATGTTGCCGAACGTGGGGATTCGCTTAGCTATTAGGGCCCACATGGCTACCCTGAAATAATGGCCGGGATGAACTGCCACTCACACTTTGGAGTTTTGGAGTGCTAGGTCGTATTGACTAGCTATACCTAACTACACCTATGAACAGCTTCCAATGAGGCATGGGTTAAGATGTTAAGGGTGAAAGGTTACGAGGTCAATACCAGAAATTTGGACAGCATAAGGAGAGGAGGGAATCACACTCACCAGAGGTGAGGAATTCCAGGCAGAAGAGAAAGAGGAGGAATACGGCAAACGGCCAAGGTTAGAAGTTGAGACCCAGGGGACCTTGCACGAGGATTGAAGATGTATGTGGGGTAATTTTAGTGTTAGATACCTAGGATGGAGGATATGAGAGTAGGTGATCGATAGGAAGGACACAAGATGAATGGGATTTGAGGTTATCAGGTTCAAACGGAGATGTCCTGGGTGCCAGTTATTAATTTTCCAGATAATAAGTTAGGGGATATTTTCATTAGGAAGTGGGTGGGAAACCACTAATAGAATGTAACAGCGAAAGTCCGAGAAGATTTATTACAATCTTAAATGAAGTATGCGAAGAATAAGTATAGCAAGTATAACGAAGTAAACAAGTGTTCAAAAGGTAAGCATATACTGAAAAGGATTTCAAGAGGAGATAAGTATTGTATTGCTGATTGGTTTCTGAGCAAGTCTAAACAACTGATCTGTAACCAGAGAAACAGTGTCTATATATACAAAACAATAAGGAGTGATTGTCTGTGACCATGGTCGCAGATCAATATCTTGAAACAGTAAAGAAAAACTCTTCAACTGTACATGAATACATAAGAACCGTGAAGAATTCAACAGAAACATCTGGGCGCATTCTATAAATATAAATGCTGATAAATTCTTTCCACCGGAACCAAAAAGAAGATTCTTGACATGTTCTAACCGTAACTTTCTAGATAAACAACTATAAAATGATAACAAAAGTATTAAAATCCCACATTATTCTTATCCACAAAGACCTTTCATTAATATGGAGAGTAAAAAGAAAGGTACAAATGTTAGTAAGAGAAATGTAGATACTTCGCTATTTTCAATACCCCTTCTCACTTTGATCCAAATATCTTTGCACATAAGTGGTCATTAACATATCTCGTCATTCCCTTTGTACATATATGCACCAAATTCTCTTCCGAAGGTACATACATAACTGACACAGTTCATTGATTGATTTGTTCTCGAGCAAAGTGATATGCCACATCGTTATGTTTTGATTGGTCGTTAAGTTTTGGATTATATGTCACATCAATGGTGGCGTTTCTGTCGCAGGAGAGAGCTGTCAGTATATCTATCTTCAATAACATGTGACTTCCACACTTCAACCAGAGATGATGTTTTGTCATCATAGCAAGTGCCATATACTCAGCCTCGCACGTAGAGGTAGCAACGGACCGCTGTTTTTGACATCTCCAGCAAATTGTAGCATTTCCAAGTTGAAAAATATATCCCGAAAAGCTTTGTCTTGTATCTAAACAATTGCCGTAAGATGCATCCATATACACTGTCATTTTGAGTTGATTATTCCATGGATAAAAAAGGTGTCCATTGTTTGTTCCTTGGAGATATTGAAGTACTCGTTTGGCTGACGTTAGGTGCGTTATCGAGGGAGATGAATTGAATTGAGAGAAGTGAGTGATTGTATAAGCTAGATCAGGTCTAGTTCCAGTAACTGAATACATCAAGGATCGGATTATTTGTTGATATGCAGTTGTATTGGTTTTCTGTTCGTCGACTTCAATAGCCTTCAACCTGTTGTTTGGGTCAATAGGTGTCAAGTCAGGTTTACAATCTTGCATTGAAAAACAATTCAGAATCGCATTAATGAATGTGGTCTGAGATAGAGTGATTGCATCTTCACTAAAGGTTATTTGGATTCCTAGAAGCTAAATAAGCTCACCCATGTCATTAACCTTAAACTCAGACTTCAACACGTTAACGGTTTGCTCTTTCAGCTGTCCAGTAGCTCCAAACAAGGTAATGTTGTCCACATATATAGCCAAAAATAAGTCCCCTGATTCGTAAACAAGAACACAGGGATCCCAAGCAGTGATAGCACATCCGAAAGGTTGTAGGTATTCTATTGACTGATAGTACCATTCCCTCTGAGATTGCTTCAATCTGTATATACACCTCATGAATTTTGCAACCATTCCATCTAACTGGCTGTCTTCCGGTAGATCCATATAAACTTCTTCCTTCAAAATCCCATATAAGAATGCAGTTTTGATGTCCAGTTGCCTAGGTCGCCATTCTTTACAAGCCGAGATAGCCAATAAAAGTCTCAGAGAATCGTAACGAACCACGGAGGTGATTATTTCATAATAATCCTGTCCTAACATCTGAGAAAACCCTATAGCAACAAACCGTGCCTTATATTGTTCAACTTCTCCTTGAACATTTCCTTTGGATTTAAATACCAATCTACTTGCAACAATTTTTCTTCCGACTGGTTTTGGAATTACATCCCAAACATCATTTTCCTTAAGTGACTTTAACCCGTCATCCATAGCCTTCTTCCAATCTGACCATTGTGGTAACACTTTGGCCTGTCGGTAAGACTTTGGTTTCTCTATTAACAGTACACTCAAATTTGCCCACTGACTTCCTTTAAGTCCTTCCAGAGGTTGATTATCCAGAGTCGTAGATCAAAGAGGTGTATCGCGTATAGTTTCATTGAGATCTTGGTTTTCTAATCCATAGCATTCAGGCGGATTTACCATTCTTCCAGCACAGGTGACAACCTGACCAAATGGAATTAGTGCTCGCGTCATTGGTCGTGGAGGAGGAGTAACAACAGATCACAATGGAAGTTGATATCATTGGTTAGAATTTTGATGTGCTTCTTCGAAGAAGTGATCATCAGGGATTGCCGTTTGTACTAACCTGTTAAAACTTTCTACATCGTCTTCGATGGGTTGATTAGGTAGAGCTTCCTGATAAGGCATACGGTTATCGTCGTAAATCCAATAGGGCGCACTAAGATATTCGTCTATCTTTGCACTTTCATAGTCAGCCATCATCAATCAATTAATAGTTGGATGTCCATTATCGAATTGGTCATTAGCTTCCTGTGGATTTTCTTCCATCCATTGTCTCAACAAATCATCCAATGATTCTCCTTTATTAGTATAGATATAATCTATGGATGTTTGTATTGATTTTAAGGAAGTAAGAGGTTGACAATATACCAAGGGCGAAGCCCCTTCTATCTTAAGTGGGGGGAAGAAAATGTTTGCTGATACAATGGTCTTTTTAGTATCAGGTAGAAACACTCTATAATGATTAATGGTATTGGTATATCCAGTAAAAATAGCCCTCTGTGCTCTCGGAGATAATTTCTTTCCGTCCATTGATTTTTGATAAGGTACGTGGATATAACATTCACTGCCGAAGGGTTGAAGGTGCTGGATCGATGGCTTCGAGCCATAGAGAACCTCATAGGTAGTTAGATCCTTCAGTGCCAAATGAGGTTGACAATTTTTTATATATATTGAGGTTAACACAGCCTCAGCCCATAACTTCTTCTCATAGGTTACTGCACTCTCCAGCATAGCTCTTAGTGCTTCTCCTATTGTTCGATTAAGGCGTTCTGCAACTCCGTTTGATTCAGGGGAATAAGAAGGAGTAAACTCATATATAATTCCGTTTGACTCAAGGATCCTTTTCAAGTACTTGGTAACATACTCCCCACCATTATCTGTTCGAAAAGCCTTCAGAGTCTTGTAGTGTTGAAGTTCCATTTCTGCAACAAAATGTTTGATAATTTTAGTAGTCTCTGATTTTTGTTTCATAAATTGAACCCACACAACTCTTGTAGCATCATCGATTAGAGTACTATAGTAAAGGGAATAACCATATGACAGAACCGGAAAACATCCACTGAAGTTGGTATAAACAAGATCCAGTTTATTCCTTTCCTTTTCAATTGTAGATTGTCGAGTTCCTCTTCCCATGGTGCTTTCAACACAGGGGGAGCAGATGAAGTGCTTTTGTTTTGCTGGGGTATCGGCGTTGGAATATAGCTTTAATGCTTGATCCATCGAGGATGGTACAAGATGTCCGAGAGGCTGATGCCAGAAATCATATGTAATATGGGCCGATTGTGAAACTTCAGGAATTTTAAACAAATTTCCATCAAAAACAGCTTCAAACATATGTTTTGTTCCTTTATTAATTGAAATGAAATTCCCCTCTCCAAACTCAGAATACCCCTTTGTTCTTAATTTTCTCCAAGAAATCAGAAAATGTCCTAACTTAGGAACATGTAAAACATCACAAACACGGAAAGAAGAAACCGATTCATCCCCAAGAACACATTCCATAATCACATCTCCCTTGCCAACAATCTCCATACTCTCTTGTGAACTGGATTTCTCAAATCCGGAACACTTTGAATAGTTGAGGAGATGTCCTACATAAGGGGTCATGTGTGAGGTACAGGCCGTGTCAAAGTAGAAGGATTTGTTTCTTTCCTTAGTCTCCATTGTAATGGTTGCCTCTTCATCTTTCTCTTTCTCTTTCTTTTCCTTATTCAATTTCTACAGGCGAAAGCACTCATTCCAGGTATGTCCTTTGGACTTCCCAGGATTATGTTTCTTGCATGAAGTGCAGGATGTAGATTCCGGTGAGGAAGAGTCGGAACTCCGTTTGGTTTCTTACCCTTCTTCTGATTACCCGAAGGTTTATAAGTATATAGGGTAGTGTCGCCCTCAGGTTCTGAGGTGTCCATATCCATTAGGCATTGCTTAACATCAGCATATATCAAACTATGTTTCATTGTAAGATTATCGACCACATTTTTATGGTGTTTAACCAAAAATCCCAACAAAAAATCTCGCTTGGCCTTATCTTCACATGGGAAGGTCGCAAAGATCGTATGATAGAAATCGGAGGATGCTTTCGAGAGGTTCGTATGGTCGAGCCACTGCGACTAAAACTAGGATATAAAATGCAACAGGCCGCTACCGGAGTACTGAGTAGGTAGGGAGACACGATTCATTATCTTGGAAACTAGTGCATAAGCCGAATCTGTATAATATTCGGTGCAAAGCCGGGTCCACATCAGGTGGGGTTTTTCGAGTTTGACAATCTTCTCCAGGATGGCTTGCGAGACTACCTGTCTGAATATTGTCAACGCTGTATGGCAGAGGTGATTGTAGGCATCAACCTCTGTTGCATCAGCATCTTCTGCTGGAGTCACACCATCCTCCACAATCACATATGCCTTAATCCCTTTCAGGATTATCATTATTGAGGCACTCCATATGCGGTAATAATCTTGACCTGTAAGTTTCCTGATATTATCGAGTTTAACGTTCACTGGTGTTTTCTTATTGATACGAGCTAAAAAAGAAAAAGAAATATTCTTTCCGGAGGCGGAGGAGCTTACATCAAACATTTTGACTGGTGTAGTTGGACCAGGTGAGAGTGGTGTTGGAGATGGTAGATCTTTGGGTACTTCGGGTTTTGGATATTTGATCGGAGTATCGAAAAGGTTAACAGGTAGCTGTGTATAATCAGGTTCTGATTCAGTATCGCTTATCCGGGCTCATAACCTAATAGAATGTAACAGCAAATCTAAGGGCACGTATGCCGGCATTTGGCCTTATAGGCATAGGTGCGGTAATTATAGGAATTAGGTTGGAAATGTGCATGGAAGTGATAGCAGGTGTAGATGTATAGTAGGATTATCGCTAGAGATCCAAGGCTCGTGGCAAGCCGACTATATAAAATGGCCATTACCCGGCTCCGGGTCACGTGCAGCCATTACATTATCCCCCTCTTCAGGCGCAGACCTCCTGGGCTGCATAAACCGTACAAGAGAGAAGGAAAGGAAAGGAAAGAAAGCATTAAACAATCATGCCGCGTACAAACTCGTACAAACTCAAATGTCCTGCTACCAAATCGCACCGTACAGTAGCCTTTCAGTCGATCCGGTACACAGGGAAACTCCACATTCACTTGGCTGCAATACGGACGTGGTAAAACCCGTGCTGACGGCATTTATACCAGGCCAAGATCCAATGAAGTAACGAAGTAGAAAAGAGAAGACAAGAGAAGAGACAGAAGAAAGGAATGCACAATTGATTACTTTTCCTCCAGTTCTGAGTTCCGAAACTCTATTGACCCATTTCCTCCGCTTCCGAGTCTTGGACCTCAATTCCTCCTTATCTCCACTTCCAAACACATGCAGTATCCCACCTGCCATCCAGTACCTCACTCGTAGCTCATATCATCTCGGTGTAGGTTTCTGTAGGAATCATCAGGGTGGTAGAGCTTGCGCTCATCACTTGGCATCAATCGGAGCTTCTGCTGCCGGCATCATTCGTTGCCATCAGTAATCATCAAATATATACATCAATTGCATCGTATATAGTCACGTCTCATTTGTCAACATCTAATACTTAAGCTTCTCTAAAATGGTTATACTGGACAAATTCAAGTGCACATGCGCTCTCCTAAGCCTTTGTGCAGTGCTTCATGGAATGATTCTCTGTCAGTTGCCATCGGTAGGTGGCATTACCTCGGAGATGCTGCTTGAGTCTGTAATCGTCGTTCGAAGTCCGCTTCGGTGACCATCCGGTCGACTTCATGGGTGCACGCTCTTGATAGGCGGCTTCAATGGAATATTCGTCGATGTGGACATCTCTGTCGACTTTTCGGTGTGTTTCCCGGTAGATAGGCTGTCAGCGGACTTCGACTTGTAGGTAGGACCTGATCGTCTAGATGCGGCTATCTCCTGTCTTCAAAATTCGTTGCTCCGTAGACGACTTCTCCATCATATCAATTGTTGATTGCCCTTGTGGCTCGGTAGCAGTGTAACTTGGATCTCCGAATTGGAATTGGGATTCATTGGTGATTCCAGATCATAATCGTAATCTCTGATGGGACATATAATTCGGTTTGGCTTTCGCGTCGTCAGTAGACTTCCAGTCATAAGACCATGGCCATCTCGTATATGTACTTGTACAAAGTTGAGTCTAGGCATAGACCGTCATCGGAATCGGTCGGTGAAATAGTCAATGATCACATGGATATCGTCTTGACTTTGGACAATGATGTGAGCTTCCGCTCCTGGTATCGTCATAGCCATGAATTCTCATTTGTGGCTCGCTGGTAACCATTCAAAGGTGGTTGAATGCGCCAATTGCATCGGGCGTGAGCGGTATATCATTGATGCATATCTAACACATAAGCATTACAGTTGGTGGTCATACTCACCGTAAAACAAGTGCGCTTCTGCTCTCAGACAGCTGCTTTATACATTGCATCTGCAGATTTCGGCATCTCTTGATTCGGCATTTGGTAGGGTCTCGGTAACAGCTTCTTGGTGAGAGTCATTCGAATAATTGCTTCTGTGTGTTCTTAGTCGATATCTCTGAGGGTATCATGTCAGGCAGCTTCGGTAGAATATTCCTTGGCTTCGAAGTAGTCATTTGGTAGGCCTCCAGTATGGTCGTTTCGCATTCAGTTCCATATGCCGTTCTGCGATAGTTTCTTGATCATCCGGTAAACCATTCGGTTAGCATCTTAGTCAGTGGCTTGGTATGGTAGAGCTCCTGGTAGTCTGCTCGATCTCCACGTGAAGTCTTTCGGCAGTGATATCCATCGCTATGAGATCCCGGTGATCATCTCTTGGTAGTAATCTCGACTGTCTCTCATGATGACATTTGGTAGACCATTCGATATGCTTGGTGGTCATTTTCACCCTCGTTCGGTGGTCTGATTCAGTTGTCATATTAGAGTTATTCGGTATCTCGTTCGGAACTGTTTCAGTTGCCATATTTGCACTCGTTCGGCGGGGATCAGGCTCGTTTGACATATCATCTCTCCGGTGCACATCCAGGTATACTGGACGTCCGTCGTATGCGAGGTGAGCTTATGGTCTCAGATCACGGGGTGCGCTCTCAGGCTCTCCACCGGGTGTGCTTGTTGATTCATCTGTAGGTGTGTTTGCCGTCACTTGACTCCATGCACTTATCATAGTTCTCTGAATCCACTAGTCGATTCGTCTCCAGGTGCACTGGCCACTGCTATCTTTCTCAAATGGTCAATGCATCTCATGGTGCTTCATTCTTGCGCTTCCGGTACAGTAATTGTTTGCTGTAGGGGTTTGTTTGCGCTTCTGGTACGGTCATCCCCCTCTTTTGAAAGTCGTTACTCTGCGTGCGACTAATCTCATACGGCTTGGTAGGGAAGATTGATTGGAAGGGCTTGATTCAGTGTTGATTCCAAATATGATTTATTGTTGTCCATTGTCATCGTAGTTCAGTAGCTCGTGATAGTCGAGTTTGAGTTGGGATCTCATTCGGGATAGTATTCTCGGTAATGTAACTTGGTACCAAATTCAGCATTGTATTCGGCATTGTAATCTCTACCATATGACACTTGATTCGGTGTCTTGAATAGTTATCGGGATTGTACTCGGTACGGAAAGGCTGCCCGTACGCATATTTGCATCTCTGCACTCAATTGCTAGTCTTGTAAAATGTCATCGAAAGTAAGTATGTTAGATATGGTAGAATTTCACATAACTTCTTGTATATCTCCATAGTCTAATCAATTGATTGTCATCCATTTCTGAACATTAATGCATCTCGGGGATGGGCATATCTGCGCTCGTATGTCCAATTCTCATAGCCTAAATGATAGCTCTTTTCACAAAAACGTAGCCTTCCAACGTCATTCTCTGGTATCTGTCGGGGATTATCCCATTCTGTGGTGGTTCCAGTAATTGAAATGCTCACACTGTGAGTTCATCATAACTCAGCCTGTATGGCGTACTCGTGCCTGGGCTTCCAGTTGTAGTTCATAATTTCCCTGCCGTAACCTGCACTGTACCGCTGTGAACTGACATTCGTCCATGGAAATTATTTCAGAACCGCAGACCGGTACAGAGTTGTACGGCTCTGAATCTGCTCCATCCATGTTAGTCAAAAGAATCAAGAGAATGGACGGAAGGGGTGGAAGGGAAATCCGGGAGGCCTTGTCATTCACGGTTCGCTGAGAAAGGAGTCATCTCTGCCATCCAGTCACTCCCTTCATGTCTCGGTGCACCTGTAGCAGTCATGCAGGATTCCCATGTGGACCCCCTGCTGCCGCAACTACCGCCACTGCGCGTTGCTCGCCCATCAAACCTGCGAGGGTTACCACTTCTGCTGGCTCAAGATGCCGCATCCATAGGTCCGTATACTGCAGCTCCCAGCAAACTGGTGTAAACCCCAGAACATTGAGTGAATGCCATGATAACCGCCTTCAAGCTGGCAGTTATCATGCGGTCTCCAAGTTGGTATCCCCGGGAGAGGTATGTGCTACAACGGTCCAAAAGCTTGATGCTTGTGGGAAAGAACTCCTCATCGCGATTGTCTCGGTAGGATATCTCGCGCTACAGACATGTTTCCGCTGCTCGATATCATCCACATATCGACTTGCTCATGGGCAGTCCATAAAGGAGACTGCAAGGGAAGTATATTGTTTGAAGTTAAGACCGGCACAGTAATCGATCGACCATTACCGGGTTTGGGCCCTCAACTGCAGCAGTTCTGTACCACATCTTACATCGACATAAGCACATCCAGCAGATCCATTCATAATTCTGAGTCCATTCCATATCCATAAGAACTGGTATGTATGCCGCTTAATAATAGTCATTTTGCTGGTATAGATATATATTGACTGAGTGCCATGGAGTGTGTTCCGGCTTTAAAGATGAAAACTCTGATTATCCATTTGTCATCGATTGATTGGATCCTCCAATTTCTCTCCTGAAAGTGGTGCCTCAGGAGGTGGTAGTCTTGAATCATAATTTTGTCTTTCCCGTGGCCTTGGGTGCTGCCGGAAGTCCACTGCTTTTTTGGTCTGTCGGTAATAATAGTCACATATAGCCTCCATTGCCATTAATGTAATTGCAGTCGAAAATCATTGATATGGTAGGTGGACTTTGATTGTCCATATTATTTGTGCTCTGAGAGGTCATAGTAGTCATCGTAGTCGGTCTGTGGAATTGTGTAGGTCTCGACTGTAAATGCACTTCACGCTGCGCAATGTATCGCCGCAATAGTTCGCTTCAATTGAGGGAAAACTTTTCATCGTCAATGTGCTTCAATTGTAAGGGTAGGGTGTCTTCTCCGTAAGTACACTTCGCTTGTGCAGTGGTTTGTGGCAGTAAGAATGGTTCATTCCTAGGCTGATCCTCCTCCGTAGGTGAGTGTTGTATAAAGTATTCTCTATCTCTGTAGGCATCCTTCGCTCGAGTAGTCTATCCGTAGGTTAGCCGTAGAATGCTCCTGCCAATGGGCTTCTTCGAGGTTGCTAGAACTGTAGGTCTACACACCAATTGATTTAGGTGCACTTCGCTCGATTAGATGGAATGTAGTTGTAACTGTGCTGACTCGTTAATAGTCTCTCGATGTTGCCTTTGGTTTTCGGTATTGTCAATTCAGGGGTAAGATCACAGTGTCCATTGTAGGTTACTTCGACTGGTGATCATGCTCAATTGACTCGTAGGGAATCTATTCAACTCGATTAGATCGATGGTTTGCAATATCTCTCAGTGGCAGGGTCGAATACTTGTGTCATGGACTCGTGATGGTCCTCATCATTGCTGGTGACGCGCCTTGGACCCAATTGGTCTCTGAACTTTACTCCGCTGCTGTCAGGTGACTCAATTGAATGCTGCAATGATCAACACTCTGTGCTTCGCGGAAATGATGCTTCGATATCTCGTTTGGAGGACAGTATTCTCAATTGTTGACTTCATGATGTTGCACATCGGACAAGAGGTAAACTCGCCAAATTCTGTGAGCGAAACGTATCTGTTTACTGAAAAAGTGATAATAGTGTAATGGTGCATACGCCAGTGTTCGGCCTCATAGGCATTCATATGGTATTTATAGGAATATGGTTGCAAACGTGGATGTGAGTGATAGTAGGTGTAGATGTATAGTAAGATTATTGCTAAAGATCTAAGGCTCATAGCGAGCCGACTATATAGAATGGCCGTTACCCGGCTCCGTGTCACATCCCGCAGTTACAGTAAAAGTCCGAAAAGATTTATTAGAATCCTTAAGAAGTATGCAAAGAATAAATATAGCAAGTACAACGAAGTAAACAAGTGTTCAAAAGGTAAGCATATACTGAAAAGAATTTCAAGCGGAGATAAGTATTGTATTCCTGATTGATGTCTGAGCAAGTCTAAAGAACTGTTCTCTAACTGGAGAAACAGTATCTATATATACATAACAATAAGGAGTGATTGTCCGTGACTATGGTCGCAGATCAATATCCTAAAACAGTTAAGAAAAACTCTTCAACTGTACATAAATACATAAGAACTATAAAGAATTCAACAGAAACATCTAGGCGCATTCTATAAAGATAAGCGCTGATAAATTCTGTCCAATGAAACCAGAAAGAAGATTATTGACAAGTTCGAATCGGAACTTTCTAGATACACAACAATAAAAAGATAACAAAAGTATTCAAACACCACATTATTCTTATCTGCAAAGACTTTCCATGAATATGGAAAATAAAAAGAAAGGTACAAATATTGGTAAGAGAAATGTAGATACTTCCATATTGTCAATAACCACAACTGTAATACATCGTTTTGATGTAGAAAGATGGGGAAATTGTATTTATGCTACGATTATTAGCGGTCGAATGCATTATGTTACAACAACACAGACAAATAGCATTGCCGTTCAGTTATGCTCCCAATCTCATACACGCTCGGTAAGCTTCAATTCGTAACCCTTTCCTTTGGAGTATCCCTTGGATTGTAACCAGTTCCTGGTCCATATGGTCTGCCCGTGCACCACCACGACCACACCCCAAAAATAATCGCCAGAGGCTCTGCTTTTAATAAAGTCTTCTCTAGTAGCAAATGAAACTTTCCATTCAAACAAATTGTAAATTACATCATGTGTGGCTTTGTAAACCCTGCTGCCCCTCAAAATCTGCGCCCTCCAGCTACCACCCCACCCCTTCTCTCTGCACCACCACCCACCCCACTCCTTTACAGCTGATGGAACTCAACAAAACAATTCCTTTCATCATTGAGACACAGTGGCCGGTCACATTGAGTGCAGAACCCTGCGGGTTTTCAGTGGAGATTTGGTATTTTTTGTGGGACTGTTTCTGTGCTTCCAGCGGCAAAGCCAACACCCCAATTACTTTCCCTCCTCAAGATGGACTGGAAGGTGCTCACAGTCACAGCTTCGGTCTAGGGGTAAAGAAGTACCCTCTTGAACCTTTGACTGGGTGGATTTGGCCCTAGTGGACCGTACAATCTGCGAGGTGGAAATTGGTCCAGACCCAGAGGATCAACCCCCAGGCACACTGCAGGCAAAATTCCTTATGTGTGATGGTGTTAGCACTCTGAGGCATATCTTTGTAGATGAAATAGGCATTTGTGACCATGGTATAATATGTCCAGAAGAACATAGGCCACCATGTGCGAAAGGAGGTGAGCTGAATATCATAGTAGCTGCTCATTTGATCTGCTATATCTACACCACCCATCTTGTGATTGTAGTCATCAATGCAGAGAGGAATCATCATGTCTTTCTGCTGCAAATTACCAAAGTCTTCTCAGGCCTTCTTTGCATTGGTACTCTTCTTCCCTGGCCACTTTCTTTGGCTCTCTTGATGAGATTCAAAGTCATGTACAGTACTGGGAATTGTAACTGGTGCATTATCAAACCACAAATGTGCACCAACCAGCTGGCCAAAAAGGCTGTCCTTAACGGCAAGTACTTTCAAGGCATGGTACTCATATTTCCCAACATCTTGTTTTGGAATTTTGAGTTCTGGTGGAAAATCAGCTGAGAAAGGACGTGCTGGTCCACAGGCTCCCATATGCAAATCGTGACGCAATCTTCCCAACAATGTAACTGTGGTATAAAAGTTATCTAGATAGACAATCCAGTACATAGTGCCAGGGAGCTTTCATAAGAGATGGTATACAACTTCTCCGTTTGCAGTCAGGCCATTGGTTGATGGAACAGGATACGGACCAGCCTGGTTTGAGATTGGATGGAAATCCCAGATGTAACCATGATCAGCAAGGCAGTGAAACTTAAATCCTTGTTCGATGAGCTTGCTTGGCATCTTGTATGTGTCAGGGGACCGCCCAGTAGCTCTCATCATACATTCATCCAAGGAAATATGTGTTCAAGGCATCCAATATTGCTGTGAACATTTGTAAAGTTGCTCCAGAATCACATTGACCTTCCTGTGCCATCGTCGCCTTCCCGTTGGTGCTATCTTTGGGAGGTCTGGGGAGGATACATGGAAGTACCTTTTAATCTCCTCAAATTGGGTTTGGCCCATATACTCACAGATAGGGTGGGTAGGATTCAGCCCATCATGCCTCCAGTAGTCCTTTACTGCAGGGCAACTATGCACCCCCATGTACAATACAATCCCTAACCAAACCCCTAGTTCTGATGCAAAGACCTCCTTCCACTTCCTACCACCCTCCAGCTGTTGTTCCCTGGCTTTAGCAGCAGCATATGTGTTGGTGTTGGCTGCCATATCCTCCAATAGTGATTGTGGCAAAAATAGGCTTAAAATTTTAAAGGGTTCTACTGTATGCTGAAAATGGATTTTGGATGGCAGGGTATTATAAGCGGTGTGTGGATGATATCTTGGAACAATAGGGTGGAAGGTGGGAGGGTCCTGAAAGATCTGAGGTGTGGGGAACTGGATTTGGGGGTCAGCGGGGGGGTGGGCGAGTGATTTTTCATGATTCGCCGTTTTTTCGATTTTCCATTGTCCTTAGATATTGTTGATAAGGGAAGTTCACCAGCAGTGGCTCCTCCATCCTCTTCAAGAGGTACAAGTAGGTAGGAGGTGTTGGGGTCCCGCTGTCACAGTATTCTGGTTGACATTTCAGGTTTTTTGAAGCACAAATCCGAGGATTACACCCCTACAAGAGCAGTTCTATTTATTACTCCCCCAGTGTGGCAGCTTCCCTAGAACTTGCCAGAATACACCTATAATACAATTAAATAGCTTTACAAAGTCTCAGGTCATCATTCTATATTTTAGTTGCATCAACATGGTTTTAGGGTGGGGGGAGCCCGTTGCCATGGCCCAAATGGTCCGGTAATCGAAAGTTACGATCCAAGGGATAGTGTGAGTAAAAGGTCGTCGTGTGGTAAAGACTTTGATTAGCTAACTGGACTTCTAATGTTACTCCTTACTTATAATATACCCGAAAGAAAAAGATACCCACGCATAACTATACCCGAAAGGAAAAATATACAATTGAAGGTTACCGAGCGTGCGGGGGATACCACAGGCGCTACCAGCGCACGCTGTTATACCAATACCAGTATTGTCAACCGTCCAGTCCTAAATTTCTCCAGGACGGACGGGACGGTGCCAAGGCCCGTCCGTCCCATCCTTACTCAACGGGGACGGCATGACAACCGGGGACCGCGCAAACATCGTTCTCGGCGGACAGAAAGTGATATAGTGTTCTATATGGCTTGATATGAGCGAACTGACGGTCATGGATAGGGTATGCTGAGCATATTGTGGGCAAATTTGAGGTTTGGTATAATTCAATTCGTTTTACAAGTGAATTTCATCATCAATGGATATCTGCTAAGGACTTCCTGGAACGATTGCGACTGCAAAGTGGCCTTCCTGCCGTTATTTGTGTCCTTCCCCGCCCTCGGTAATCCTGGACGGATGGTTGCTTTCAGTGCTTTACCCTTGAGCCACTCCCTTATACAACAGACGTTGCCAGCGCACGCTCAGTTGTACCACCTAAAAGCCAACCGTTATACGTCAACTATCTTGGCCTACATGTCCCCACAGGCGAATAAGTCCTATCAGGCATGGTATATGGTGGGCGCAGGCGAGGCGGAGTTATTGTGCTATGGCATAGCAACGTTGGCTTGGATGCTGCTGCAGGCCAAGATTTGAGGCATTGCAAGTGACCGTTGCCTTTGGTGTGGGGCAATATATTTTCCTGCAGATCAGCCGCTGCCTAGAAATAATCCCAACACCCCGTCTTTTCATCCCTCACGTGTTCCTCATCGACATGTTTCCCACGCAACCTACCCCCATGTTCCTTCCCCTCCTCCTCCTCCTCCTCCCCCTTACCCTCGCCGCCCCGCAAACCCCCCCGCAAAATACCAACGTGCCTCTCTGCCTTGTCTGCGAGGGCACAAACGCCGCCTCCTCCCAAGCGCCCCTCTCCAGCTTCTATTCCAAATACTCGACCATCACCAGCTTCTCCGACTTCACCGACCAATTGTTAGGCGCCGTAACAACCTTCATAGCTACTCAGACCTACATCTCCGATTTCGGGCCCCTTACAGCCACCGAAAGCGGCGCCATTGCATCGGCAGCAGCTACCGACCCAAAGATTAGGAGCTTCACGAAAGAGTTTGTTGCGGTTATGAACAGTTATGCTGCGACGGAGACGGTGCTGCCCTCGGGTGTGAGGAGCGAGGTGGCGAGTGAGTTTAGTGCGATTTGGAGGACGGATGGGGGGGCGACGACGGAGAGGGGTTCGGCGACGGATGCTGGGGGGCCGACGATTGTGGTCACACAGACTGTTAAGGAAACTCCGACCTCTACGGTGGCAGCCAATAGGGGGATAGCGAATGCTGGGATACGCAGAGGGGGTATGTTGCCGGTTTCTGGGCTGGTAGTAGTGGTGGTTGTTGGGGTGGTGGGAGCTCTGTGAGTTTATTGTTGGGTGAGAGTGTTGTCGGTTTTGAGGGTGTGATTCAATGTGTTGGTAGTCATGTTCTTGAGATTGGGTTTCATAGGTAGGTAGTTCTAGGTAGCGAAGAGGCAGAAACTTGGAATTGATCGACCACTCTCTGTTTTTACGACAAAAAGATCCGCTCCCTTGTGAGTTTGCAAAAGCTGGGCCCTACAAATCAACTACAGCTGATTAGGTAGGGTATTTGTTTGTTTCGTGGGGTCTTTTTGAATTTCGGGAGGAGAAAGGGATGGAGAAGGGGTGGAGAAAGGGTGGAGTTATGTGTATAATGTGAGTTTGGCAATGGCTCGGAAATGAACTTATTCGTGCTAGTCTCATTCAAAGATTTTCCATTTCGCAAGCTTGTGCCAGAGGGCTGTTTTTCGAGCGTAGTACGGGAGTTCGGACATGAGTTACAGCTTCAGGAGACAAAATCTTGGCGGATCACTCGGAGACTATTCCTTCCAGACTGTTACTATATGACCTGAGAGGAAGTCGCCGGTACACTGAGATCACCAAGTTGACTCACAGACGACGGACTCATAGTCGTAGACTCATCCACGAGTCTTCACTCGCCACCGCCACTGGTATTTGCAATCATGAGCTTCCATGGACTTCCATGGACTTCCAGGCTCTCATGTATATAAAGACAGAGCTTCTCCTTAGATAGTAGAATAGACTTCATCAGCTTTACATTCGTAACACAGACACAGAAAAAAAAATACCCGTTGCAGGTGCAACAGCACAAGGAAAACGAAACGGTCAAACAAAAACACAAACTATTACTCAGGATGAGCCTGAACTCGGCCACGGCTCCTGCGTGTGTGCGGCAGCACTCGGCTCTTCGCTCGCCATGCTCCTACCCACGGCCTGGTAAACTTTCGTTTCGTTCCTTAATGTCCATATCAATAACGGCCACTTTCCCGTGGCAATAGTGCACGAAATTTTATCTGGATGCAGCCGTGTCCAGTACACTCGCGCATGACCGGAGGAGCCGAAGGCGAGTTTTGGGCCCTGGTTTGGGCCAACTCCTTTACACCGCTTTTAAGTTTTACTTTCGGCTTGTGCAGTTAATGTCGTTTTTGCCGCACCGTGACAGCTGCAGCAGATGTTCAGTGGTGTATCTATACGTGGAGATCTCTATCTCAGCCTCGGAGTGGTCTGGGCACTCCGAGGATTTGATCAATGCCCTCAATAAGGAGCCGTACGCTGGCGCCACGGTACCGAAGCTTGAGGGGGAGTCAAACGAACCGAAAAATCAGGACATGGATAAGCGCATAGTCTGAAGAATGGCACGGCGGAGAAAAAAGCACAGGGAGAAAAGGTCCGGAGAAATGGCACAGGGAGATATGGCACGGACAAAAGACACGAGGTGAAAAGGCACGAAGAAAAATGCACCCTTAGAAATGCACTCAATACACTTCGTAGTTCCATTTCAGTGCCATTTCCAAGGTGCCTGTTACGCCATACAAAAGAACCCCTAACCCAATTCTTGCACTTAAATGCCTTTTGTTTTCGGTGTACTGTTCTGTGACTTTTCCGGTGCCTTTAATGAAGCACATTTTCGACTCCCTTAGAGCAGTACACGGAAGTCGCCGAATAGACCCATACATGATTGCTCAATCTCTTCATCCGCCACTGCCTCTACTCGCCGTCCCGAATATCACTCCATCAGTCTCCGCTAAATCCCCAGAGCCTCCGTTTATATAAGTCATAGACTCTACCCTTAGATAGATCAATAGACTTCGTCTTTCAAAGTAACAGTTCGAAAATTCTGTGCGAGTGATATATCATGTATCGACCTACCCACATTGACCCTTTGTTCCGCAGGACAAAAACCACGATGTATGAAAAGAGAGCTATGTAATAGAGCTGTGTAACGGTTTCCATGAGTCTCCGAGCAGTCCCAGGTGTGCACACTGCAGATGTATCGCTTGAGCTCATGAACACATCGAACCCTAACGAACATTGTAAAAGATGGACGGGTGCAATATTTCCATGATAGGTCTGCACTTAAAAGAACATATTTTGAGTTGTAGTGCATTACTACTTTATCTTACAAGTCCCTATCGTAAGGTCATATCTTCAAATGTTTTTTTGTTTGTTTTAATCATACTGTATTCACTCTACTTAGAGTATGACAGCCCCTTAATCCCCTCCGCCCCCGGGCAGGCCGGCTAGATAGCGGAGCTCCACTCCTGCTACCCGTCGTCCCCTCTTCAAATGTTTTCTGGGTATTTGACGTCGCAGTTCCACGTGAAGGAAGGTAATAGTTGAGTTTAAATTCGTTACTGAATATACGTAAAACACACTAAGTTCCCGATGTAATATTGAACCAAAATGCTATAGTACAATCCACGGTGGTGCTACATGCGTTGAAAGGCTACTGAAGCTGTCCGAAGACCACGGGATAGATTACACCCTGTAGGATTGTTTAACCTGGCGTAAGGATCGAAGTACTGGATCTATAGATCTCAGACCCTGGGTGTTCATGGTTTCAGTGGGTAGTAGTTTAATAGCCGCGAAGGTATAGTTTTAAGACAGCTTTGGTAGATTGAACTTGTAGTGTAAGTACTACAATCTCGCCAGGGCGGTGGTTGCATTAAACTCTCACACAGCCGGTGTAGTAGCATTCAAATACTGTGGCAGCAGGTGTGGTAACATTTTGAACGCTACTGCCATGCTGACAATTTGTAAAGCTTGAAGGCTTATCAGGGTCCGCAGGCTCCTCAGCGTTCGCATGCCATCTAAAGCATAAAATCGGCCAATAATTATCCTGTATGAGTAGCAGACGACGTTATTTTTGAATATTTTAGGCTGAGAAAGCGCTATTTGTAGTAGTGGTATACAAATTTGGGATAGCATAGGTCACTTAGTCCGCGGGCGCCCCTGGCTTACGATCGCCTACTCTAGCAATTAATGTTGGCCCGACCGTTGATGCAAACGCTAGCGTGGTAGCATGCTAACGTTATTGGAGAGGCTGGCTGCATTTAAACGCTAAGGGAGAAGATATAGTTATACATCCAAGCATCCCAGTAGCTATCTAAGCTTTCTCATTTGTTGGTGCGGCTCAGATTAAATGGCGTGCGGCTGACAATGATGGTGGGGGGTTAAACGAAGGGGTGCGGGGTGCAGGTGATGGAGCCTCTATGGAGAACACAAGCTGGAAGTAGTGAAAATTTTAAGTGTAGTTTTTTAGAAGATGAAGTTAAAATCTATGAATGAGCATCCCTGCACAGTCAAACATTCAACTCACGTCATGATATAGTGGCCAGTGGCTTGTGATTACAACCAAAGCTTGCAGCACTCTAGTTCAAATCCCAGGTCATTCTTGATATATCTTAATTATTTTAGAATGTTTGCGATGTAATTCGACAATGAAAGGGCGTGTATATACACCACTAAAACGACATAACGTCGTTATGATGTAAAAGCGATGTCTTTGTAGTTGAGTCATCGTTTGTAAAAGTCACGACGATATTGTGTATATGACCACAATCCTGTTGTGGCATTGACACGCTCGGCATCACCAGGCCAACCGCTGAAAATCTCATAATCTCACCACAATCTCACAATAATCATATGACAACTTAAAAACAGATACCGCATTACAGTCGTAAGAAATATCATCCTAAAATCCTGAGATATGCCACGCTGCCAGTGGCGAGACTTAAACTCCACCCAAATATAGCCAAGGAAATCATTTGCTAAGCTATCCAGAAACGTTTCCGGCATTGATAGCCACTCCTCAATTACGAATGCCATTAGTAGCCCTGAAGATACAAATACAAATATCCTACAATTATGACATCTCTTTCTCCGTCTCGTACTCACAACAGCAACAAATGCGCACACCCAAACCTTCTCACAGCACCCACCCCACCGCGACCACTATTCCAACCAGCAGCCCCGAAACCGACAACACATTAACCCTTTGCAACCCGGCATTCAGCGCCACCGGCAAGCTCGGCGTCTGAGATATCGTCTGGGTCACCAGGACCGTTGGCGGCCCCTGCTCCGTCGCGGGCACCGTCGATCCCACTGGCGACAATTCCGCCGTTTCCTTAGGCGCCACCGAATTCCTCTTCGTCGTCACCGCGCTCCCGTCCGTCTCCCATAACGCGTCATAATCGTCCTGCACCGCAGCCTTGACATCCGTGGGCAGCACTGTCTCGGTGACGATATAATTGGACATGACATCAAAGAACTCCTTGGTCAAGGAAATCAGATTTGGGTTCGTAGCAGCGGCGGACGCGAAGGACGCGCTGTCTGTCACCGTGAATCATTCTAGGTCCGAGTCGTATGTCTGCGTCCGAAGGCATTTCGCCCCCGTCCTCATGATCTCGCTGGTGAATTATGAAACGCCCGAAGCTGTCGAGTATTTGTCGTAGAATATGATATCGGTGGAAGTGGAGGCGTGGCCTTGCATTCCCCTGCAGAAGAGACACTCGGGGTCAGCGTTGGGCTGGGGCGCCGCTAAGGTAGGCGCCAGGAGCGGGAGGACGGTTAGCAGGGTGAGGAACATTGTGGCTGGAGGTATGGTATACGTTGGAGATGAAAAGGCGGGGCGTACTGAGGTATATAAGAGTATCTAGGCAGAATTGAATATCCTCCCACTCCATACGCTCCATGAGCACTCGAAATTTGCGGGCTGATTCACAGCGTAGCAAGAGTCTCCTGCGGCTGATCATTTTGGCTTTCTACAGGGGTGCACTAGCGATATACCCACCAACATCGAAAGCGCAATACCACCTAAAATATTCCGCGCCACATCTTGCCCTGCAGCCAGGGGAAATTTCCTACGCTTCGTAGCACAATAACTCGGCTTCGCCTGTGCCTGGGTTGTACGAGGTTGAGTGGGGAATCGCCGGTAGGCACATCGCGCCCACGCAACTACCACATCCATTTGCCTCCGCTCCTCAACAGTAAAAACTGAGATATATATGTTCCGTCCGATAGAAAGCCCATGCCCGTTTGGGAACATAAGCGTTCCGTTCACGGATTTGCACCAGTTTGTGAGATGGAAGTCATTTTTGCGAACCAGTCGGAAATATCGCGGATTTTGTTTGCCAGTTTGGAGTATCAGACTGTATTTGGGGAACACTTTGTCCAGCTGATGGAGGATTATGAACCCCAGCCTGTGCCACTAAGCGGGGGATGCTTGAGATAATCGATTATGCCTCTAAGGATGGCAAGAACACCCCACTCCCACCATAGTGAGATTATGTTGTACATATAGCATGACTGCTATCGAGTACTGTACATACTCTGGCAAACTTCAGGCCTAAAAACACGATGCACGAGGTTCAAAGCATCATTTTAGTTCATGGATTTCTATTGTTCATGTTCAAAATTGTACGGAAGTAGAGTATGGGGTTCATGATTTTGCTAGTTGGTTTAAATTTGCGAATTGATCAAAAGCATCGCAAACTTTCCTCCTAGTTCGCAAAATAGAGGATTCGCCAATAGGACGGAACATACACAAGCAGATAGAATTTATACACTAGTTATGAATACAGAGTGTAAAGTGTGTAAACTAAAACTGTATCTGTCCTCCTTAGCTCGTAACATCTCTGGCATTCTATCTATAAACTTATTCCAATCCTTTCGCTGTAGTCTATCCCACTCTTGTTGAACTGCCTGCTACATCTTTTCTACTTTGTCAGAGGATTTAGCTCTCGCTTTTATATGCTGTTTCATGGTCCTCTAAACATTCTATTGGATTCAGAGTTACTGCAACTCCAGTCACTGGCTGTCTGTTGGGGAACCCAGTATGATATGCTACTGCTTCGCTCTGACTGACACCAGTGTCAAGTAAGGTGAGTACTCTAACTCGCATATTCGCCTTTCTCCCCATTTCATAGTATCGTAGCTAGTTGCAACATACCTACCAACGATTTTCATCACTAACCGCCCTAAAGTTCATTTCACCGTAGGTAGTTTATATTACACAACAAGTGTGTGGCATTACACTCCATCAGCGTGAGGTGTATCATTTAATTTGTTGTTAATTGTCGTTGCTTTTGTAGTTAGAAAAAGTGAATGTCAGTGCAGTACTGTGAAACTACAGTATCGTATGATTGCCACCACAAAATGGTTTATTCTAAATGTTTTGTAGTGTTCTAGCCCACTCTTAGTCCCTGGCACACATACGCGTGCATACACATGCACGAGACACTGCCAAATTACTCCGCTGTAATTCTAGGGGGCAAAAGTGCATGTCCTTTCTTACCATCTCTGTCAGCTTTGCTGTTTCGCTTATTTGAAAGCCTCAACACCAAAAATAGTTGATTTAATTCATGAAGAACTACTCACTAGCGTTTGATTTGCACTCTACTATCATACTATCGTGTAAGTTAAGCTCTTTCTAACGACGTAGTGTAGTTTAAACACCGACGTGAGGTTTACACTACGTACACTAAAATAATGAACCCTAGGGAACCTCGTACCTGCCAAATCGAGCTTGGGTATATCCAAGCACTGTCCGTTCATTTTAGCATGTGTGGACCCCACACGATTGCGGCGTTACACAGCATACCCGAGCCGCGCGCGGAAACATCCGCCGTGCAAGGAAACAAACCCCCGGGCCAGACCATGTCCAACGCCACGGGCGGAGGCCTAGGCCATGCAAGCGAAACCCCCACGTTCAGAAAAGGCCGGCGACTCCTACAGATGCGCCACCAGTTTCTCTCCCATATGCAGGTACCAGCACCACGAAACCGCCACCCATCGTTCCACTGCAGGCATACATTTTGGACGCTAGAGTGGGTATCGGCCGTGGTAGTTCGGAATGAGCAAGGCGCGTGAGGATCTAGTGTACTGTGTGAGTCCGTGGATGTAGCTGAGGATTCCCGGTGAATGCAGGACTGTTCTCAACCCTACCCGTCTCGAAAAGTGGAGGTACCGATGATATGGTTCGGTTTCTGCGGGAACCCACGCCTATTCCTTGGGAGCGTCTAGTAAAGTACTGCTTGGCGACACATTGGCACATTGAAATTGTGTACCTGCTACATGTTAACGTATCCGGAGTTTTTCGGGTGGAATGACATAATTGCTGTCGCGAATCACGAATGCCCATTCAGCGGCCGCACTTAGCAAACGGAATCTTGTCCCGCCTACCGAGATGCTGCGCTCACACAATCAAGCGACTGCCGAACTGGGATTGGGTCATAAGTGTTGAATCGACTCGCAATTATGAGATAGCGACTCGCGGGCAGAAATTGCTTCGGATATGAACGAACCCCAGTGTACCACCCTCTGTGAAGCTACTACAGGTGTCATAATTGGATTTCTACCGCAACTAGGCGCGGATGTCCTACAATACCTGCGCTAGGACACTGCAGGCTTCTATTATTGTCGAACGAGATTGTCCCACGAGACCCGCAGAAGTCATTCGACGGCGCGATTCATTCTATAATCATCGCAGTATTTGCCTTCCACACCGAATGGTTCACTGGAAAGGCAGCGGGTTATGATTTATCACTCGCTCAGTGATCGCGCAAAATTTGGGACTAGTTCATGACATTAGTAGCCCTAAACATACAAATATTAAATCATTTCATTATCAATTACATCCCATTCTTCGTCCTCGTACATGATTGCAAAAATCGCAAATACCCAAACCCTTAGCTCACAGGACACCCACCACCGCAACCACCATTCCAACCAGCAGCCCCAAAACTGACATATCCAACCTTGGCATACCCGCATTGACTGTAGCCGTAAAGCTAGGCACCTCATTCAACGTCTGCGTCACCACGGCCGTCGCCCCAAGCTCCGTCGGCACCGTCGGCATCAGTGACGACAGCACCGGCGTCAACGTTTCCGTCACCGTCTCCAAACCCCTCTCCGTCGTCACCGAGCCAGTCTCCCACATCGCATCAAAATCGCTCTTCACCTCGTCCCTGATGCCTGTCGGCAGAACCGTTTCTGTGGCGACATAACTGGACATGGCCTCTATGAACTCTTTTGAATAGGACCCACTGTTTGTGTTTGTGGCTATAATGGGCCCAAAGACTTCGCTCTCTGTCGCCGTTATAAAAATTTCGTCGGTAATGAAGGTCTGTGTGATACCGTATATTCCCGCGGCTAGATAGAGTTCGCTTGTGAAGTCGTCGAAACCAGGGACGGTCGAGTATTTGTCAAAGAAGGAGGAAAGGCCGCTGTCGGAGTCGTCTCCTTCCATACGCTTGCAGAGGGAACACTGGGAGCTGGTGTTGGGCTGTGGGGCCGCAAATGTACGGGTAAGGAGGGGGAGGAGAGCAAGCAGTGTGAGGAACATAGTGGCTGTAGGTACACGTTGAAGATGAAAGTGAAGATGAAAAGACGGGGTGCTGTAGTGGTATTTAAGCTCGATCCTAACTCCTCCGTTCAGTGAGTGTGCAAAATTTTGGAGTTGGTTTACGAGCTTAAGCTGAGCTCTGCGGCTGATTATGTTGGCCTTCTGCATCAGCGATATATCTACAGCTGACATCAAATACATAGCTGAAATTTCTTGCGTCAAATCTTGGCCTGCAGCAGCATCTAGAAGTTACTACGCCTCATGGCATAGTAAGTCCACCTCACCTGTGCCTGCCGAATCGAGCTTCTAGAGCGAATTTGATGTTAGCTAAGATATTGAAAATACTGTTAGTTCATTTCAGCGCTTTTTCATGAGCTCCACAGGTTGGCTTTTGTGTTACACGGCAGACCCGAACGTGCGCCAGGAACATCCGTTATGTACGTTGTACTACATGAAACAAACTAGTGTGGAGAACACTCATCTGAGATTGTCAAGCTGAATGACACAATTGCTATCTGTGAATTATCAATGTGTTCGTTTGTTTTGTTTTGTTTTATTCATACTGTATTCACTCTAACTACAGTATGACAGAACCAAATTCCCCTCCGCCTCCGGGCGAGCCGGTCAAGGTGGCAGAGATCCCCGCTGACAGATGAAAGATGAAAAGATGAAATGAAATGAATAAGAGACTGGCCGCACCTAAAAGCTCACCATACAAAGGAAAGAAGAAAAGAAAAGAAGAAGGAAGGAAGAAAAAGAAGACGAAGACTGTCTCGTCAATCCCCAGTGGCTGACACACTTGGGCGGGGAACTTTCCAATGTCTGTCGCCGCCAGGAAGTCCATCACCGCCTGATCACATGTCTCCATGGAGAACAGTTCAGAGATCTGGATATTCCGGCATCTGCTCATTTTCCAGCCCATTGCCTTCCCGACCTCTCTCCAGAGCTCCTGCTGTTCTTCTTTCCATCAGCTGCAGTGGCGAATGAGGTGCTCCCGTGTCTGTGCTGTGGTTCCTCTGCACCACCAGCACTTGTCGCCTTCCCGGTGTCCGAACCATTTCAGGTATACTCCTGTGGGTGCATGCCCGGACTTTAGTCTATAGAACCTGGCTGCCAATGACTTCACGCTTGCCATTGGGATGGGTCTCTTGCTTCCAGCCTTGCCATTCAGTCTGTAACACAAGTGCTTGCTGCATTTTTCAGCCTCGCACTGTGCCTTCGCAGTCGATCGTCCCTCGGAGATCCGTCTGGCTCTATTTGCGGCCGAGGTGTATATTAGCTCGCATACTGTGTATCCTCGGTATGTACGTGTCCTGTTCGCTTGTCAGTCGGCCTGTTCATTCCCAGGGATGCCTGAGTGCCCAAGGACCCAGTGAATCTCGACTTTTATGCCGTAGCTGTCGCAGAAGACCCTAGCACTGTCGTTAACCACTCTCGCGAGCGGCTGCCCTGGCCCTGGCCCTGGGTCCAAGTGTGTCATCTGTCTGATGGCTGCCTGCGAATCACTAAATATCGCCACCCTCGTGACTCCGTGCGTAGTCAGTGTCTCTGCTCTTGCAACGGACTTTCGAAGCGCAATTCCGATTGCCCATAGCTCTGTGTCGAACACCTCCTTTCTTCCTGTGCCAAGGTGGCTGCAGAAGACTGTCCAACTGTCTCCGTTTGAACACACCACTGTGGCTCCCACTCTCCCATCGTCCGTTCGAGAGCCATCTGCCCACCACATCCAGACACCTGATCCCGCATTCCTCTCCTTGTCTCTCACCCATCATTTGGCGGCTCTCTCAGCTACAACGTCGTCGTCCAGTATTATAGTCTTGACTGCTGGCTCCTCCCCAGGGTCCAGCCAGCGCATGGTCTCTGCTGTCTGGCCGCGTTTGTGCTCTTTCTTGACTACTCTGCATATCGGTGTACCAGAGGTGGGGTAGTCATGCAGCTCCTTCAATTTGGATCCCTCACACAGGTCTGCTAGCCGCACTGCGAAATGTTGTTGTCTAGTGTCGAGGGCTACTGGTGCAGGTGTGAGCCTTGAATCTCTCATCTGCGCTCCTTTTGGAGTAGTTGGTAGTGCGCCTATGATGGACTTGGCTTGAGGTTTTAGGAGGAGCTGGAGGCCGTCTCGCCGTCCCACTTCTTTTGGATCCCACCAGAGTTCGCTCCCGTACAGGGCCACCACTTGGACACAGGCTACCTGGATCATTGTGTTCGTTTGGCATGAGTGATCATACTTAGCAAGGTGGATTGTTGTTTCATATACTAAGGTTGCACTCACATACCATCAGCAAGCGACCGGCTGCGTTGGGATTAGGTCATAAACTCCGAATTGACAGTCCTTGCTGTTGATTGTTGATGATTTATGGTTAGTATCTGGGATATTGCAGCCCTAGACAAAATATTCCACTTTTCAGACATATTGGTGAGATTAACGGGCAGCGTTCGTATCGTAATTCTCACTATTATCAGCTCCCCCATAACCGTACACGTAGTTATTCCGATTGTTTCTCGGGTGGGCACAACTACCAACATACTGCCCTCTTCCATGAAGCCATATGGTAGAAGTATCATAATTGGATTACAAGCGTAGCTAGAGCGCGGATGTCAACTACAATACCTGCGCCGGGACATTTCAGGTCTCAATCATGTTCGAAGGAGATTGTTCCGTGAGACCCCGAAAGCCATTCTCCAGTTCTATTTCTTCCTTACCTCCATACTCATCGCAGCATTCACTCTCTGGAACGAATGATTCGGTGGAAAGATACTGGGTTATGTTGTTATATCACTCGAGCTAAATTTTCGAACGCGGCTCAGGCGGGGAAGGGAAATATGTGAGTCACTAGTAGCTAGAGCTCAAACGTTACCCAACTGTAAGAAAATTAGAAATGTACTCTTCGTACATTTTTCCGGATCCCCGTACAAAAGAGCAATGAAGACACTGGCTATGCGTTTGTTGGTCTAGATATCAACCCAAGTTAACTGACCACTTTGAGGTCCGAGTCCAGGGGTAAAAGTGCCACCAACTTTCTGCTCTCTCATTAGATACTGAAGTTCAGGGGTTATAATCTGATGCTGTGGAGTGAATTATAATTGCGTGAGAAAATTTATCGCCCGCAAAAGTTACCTGGATGGATGAGCCAGCAACGGGATATAGGTAACGCCCTTGCTTGGAACGGACACAAAGGGAAAAAGTCTTGGCAAAGCAGAAACAGCGCGTTAAGTCAACAACAATGATAGCAATTGGAAAACGGACTGCGGCAATGGATTTCTAACTTCGAATTGACCCCGGCACGAGCGTTCCAACACCTTCCAGACTGCTGGTGAAGGAATCCACACAACCGAGTGGATTCGTGTAAAGTCTTGGAAGAAAACGCAATTGACATGACGCGTCCGCCAGCAAGCAAGCGACAACGAGGACTACCCTAGGAGAGAGAATCGCCTGACAGGAGTGATGACTGAGGTCATAGGGAAAAAAAGGAGCGACCTGGACACGGGGGAAGCGGGAGATAGGAGGAGCGACGCGCCAATGGATGTGGCGATGGAGATGGTGACGACGGTGACACTCATCGCCACAGAGACTATGGGAGCAACCATATTTGAGCCGCTGGAGAGAAACGAGAACGGAAAGCAGAGAAGGAGGAGCGAGGCCCCCGCGACCACCTTGGCCCCTGGGGACTGGAGGAGCCGCATGGAGCGAGCGGCTCAGCAGCATGCCTGCGAAGTAGCACAGCTACACAGAACCATCGCAAAGATGGCAAACACGCTGGACACGCAGACAGCACCTCAGGAAGCGTAGTGGCGAGGCATGCAAACGTGGCTGGAGAAAAGAGAGGGGAAGTGGGACACGTACCACCAGGATGACGTACTGTGGGGCAGAGGCATCACAGACATGGTCACAAGGGTGGTGACCACAACAGAGGGGGGCCAGAGAGAGAGAGAGGAAAGGAAAGCAGACACCAATGGCGCCGGTCTGGAGGCCTCAATCCACGCAGATGAGACGCACACAGGAGGACCGGAGAAGCCAGAGGAGCACCAGCAATCACAGCCTGGAATGTAGCTCAAGCCAAAGCCAAAGCCAACGCCAAACCCAGCACTGACGCCGACGCCGAGAACCACATCGACGCCAATTCCGGTGACGACATCAGTACTGACACTGGCCAGACAGTAGGAGACAGTCCCACCACGAAACCAAATAAAACCGGCCAGCCCAGCCCCAGCCCTGATGACAGGCTCGAGCCTAGCAGTCAGACTTATAGTTCTAAGGAGAGACGAGAAAGTGCCACTCCCCAATAAGATGGACCAAGAAATCGCGTTGGCGATCAACAGAGCGCTCTTCCACCAGCAGGCTCTGGCCCACATTCGGATCATGAACGCAAGAAGGAATGTGAAGGGCGCAATCAGCGCAATCACGCACCAGAACCCGACAGCAGAAATGGCCCTGCAGTACCGCGACATCATCATCACGGCAGCGAGGACTGTCGACAAAGGAGTCATCGAGGTCGAAGAGAATGAGTCCTGGGAAAGACTGAAGATCCAAGCGGTGCCTCTTGAATGGCACATGGGAAAAGGCACTCAAGGCCTGCAGAAGATGCGAGAGGAATTCGAAGCGGAGAACAAATGTGTAGCAATTCCCGCCCAAGTACGGTGGCTGGCGAACCCCTGCACCATCAGGGAGAGGAGGCAGAATGGAGAAATTGCTGCATCATCGGTAGTCTTTGTTGTGAAGGGGAACAAGGTGGCACAGCGCTTGGTCAGGATGGGCATCAAGGCGGCCGGAGTATGGTACCGAGTCAAAACGCACACGAACGCAGGCCCTGACAGCAGATGTGAGCTCTGCTGTGGATGGGGTCACATCGAGAACAAATGCAGCAGTAAGCCCATGTGTGGCTACTGCTCAGGTCATCACCGGACAGGCGATCACAGCTGCAATGTGATGGGGTGCACGGTGAAGCAGGGATCACTCTGCGGCCACACAATGGAGAAGTGCCCCAACTGCAAAGAAAATCATATTGCTTTCCGTAACAGATGTGCGAAGAAGACTGAAGCCGCTAGGGCAGCGCGGCAGAGCAGGAAAACAGGGCTAGCAGGACATGCATCTGTGAGGGAACTGACTGGGGCCAACAGTGTAGAACTTGGCACGAGACAGGTGAGGGGTACAAGAGACGATGATGGGGAGCCTATGGCCGATGAAGAGGCACATGATACAAGGGAGAAGGAGGGGGCGAAAGTGGAGGGAGATGTAACAATGGCCGAGCCCGCGGGGGAGACTGAGATCGAAATGGGAGCCGCCACCTCCAATGATTGGAGCAGTCCAGCACAATTGCGCCAGGTCTTACGGGTGGAACATGGCGGCGTTGGAGACGGGAGTGGAACGAAAAGCAGATTTGGTAATGTTGCAGGAGCCACCGGAGGAAAGAGGAGAAATTGGAATCAGCCATTCAGCATACAAGATTAGGAAACGAAAGAGAGTTTGGACAACAGTGTGGAAGGGGAGTGGCTTTGCAACTGACGAACGGAGAGACCTGAGCAGGGGCGCGAACAACGATGTCAATGTGACTAATGTCAAGAGAAGAGTAGAGAAGATCATGAGGGCTATAAATATTTACGATCAAAGAGACGTGCAGACCAGGGTGAGACAAGCGAGGAAGATAAACTGGAGCAGAATCATCCGTCAGAGAGAAGGCGGCACAATACTCGCGGGCGACTACAACGCACACAGCCACAGCTGGGATCCAAGGTGCAAGGAGCAACACGACGCGACCCTCTGGGAGGAGATTATAGACGAGCATGGACTGGAGATTGCAAAGGATGACCAACCCACTCACCACTGGGCAAGGAATAGTGAGGAAGGTGAGTCGACAATAGACCTGACCTTAGCCAGCCGACCGATCACACGATGGACCATACTGGAGGGGAGGCAGGCCACATGCTCTGCCCACGAGGTGATCGAGTGGGAGTTCAGCCTTGATAAGCAGGAAGAGGCCGACCACCTGCAGGTCATAGGATGGAACTTGGCCGCTATTTCAAAAGAGGACCAGAAAGCAGCAGAGAAGCTGTGGAAGGAGCTGGAGGGACAGAGAGCTCGCCTAGATGAGGAGTGCACAGGGGACGAGGTAGAGCGGGAGGCAGAGTGGTATTGGGAAACGCTGAGCGAGGTCCTGGATGCCAAAGCGAAGAAAATGAGAATCTGCACTCGGTCAAAGAGGTGGTGGAACGGTGAGATAAAGGAGAGGAGAAGCTCATTAGGGCGAGAGAAGTGGAGGGGAAAGAGGTCAGAGGCGGCGGCGCACACAAAAGCTGAAATGCAGAGGTCGATTGGGCAGTCCAAGAGCCGCATGTGGAACGAGTACCTGTTGAACCTGAGGGGGGGCGAGGTCTGGTGGGCAGCAAAGTTTGCCAACCCTCAAGCGGGAGACACTGTGGAAGCATTGACTGACAGAGAGGGAAAGCACGCAAAAACCATGGCCGAAAAGGAGAAAATGATCAGAGGAGACTCGTTTCCAATGAACGATGGCGATCAGTATTATGAGCTACCCCCACGAGGCCAAGCCCACGAGGGCATAACCGAGCAATTAGTCGAATGAGCCCTATTCTCGCAATCGGTCAAGAAAGCCCCAGGCCCACACAAGCTGTCCTTTGGACCCATACGCCTACTCTGGAGGTGGAATAAGACGAGAATGGTAGAGTTAACAAAGGCGGCGGTCCGAACGGGATGTCACTCAACTGTTTGTAAGTGTGCGAGCGGGGTGGTGATTCGGAAACCAGGAACGGAGGACTCTACGAAGCTAAAATTGTACTGAACGATCTCTCTGCTCAGCTGCATGGGAAAAGTTGTCGAGAAAGTTGTCGCCGAGCTGCTGTTCGATGTGGCCGAGAGAAGAGCACTATTAAGCGACGGTCAGTTTGGCAGTAGAAAGAAAAGATCGGCCATTGACACTGTCGCCATCATGATCGACAGAGCGCACTGGGCTTGGGAAGAAGACAACATCACGGGTGTCCTCCTAATGGATATCAAGGCAGCGTTTCCAAGCGTAGCGAGAGGAAGGCTGATCCATGCAATGAAAGCCAAGCGGATACATGGAGACCTCATACGATGGACCGAAAACTTCCTCTCAGACAGGACAGTGGAGGTAGTAATCGAGGGCAATGTCCTGCAGAGCCACCCTGTGGAAGCGGGCGTTCCACAGGGCTCACAAGTGTCGCCGATCCTTTTCGCAATACACCCCGCTGGGCTAATAGAGTGGGTGGATGAGAGAGTCCAAGCTGAAGGCCTCTCCTTCGTAGACGACCTTGGATGGATAGCAACTGGGAAGGATGTAAATCAGGTGGTCAGGAAACTCAAAGCCTGTGCAGCGGAGAGCATCTAGTGGGCAAGCAGGCGAGACCTCCAGTTCGACACTGCGAAGACGGAAGCAGCACTCCTCCCACACAGCAGAGGCCACAAGAAGCACCTCCAGCCAAAACTGACAGCAAATATCAAAGTGGGAGACCGCTTCATCCAGTTCAACAAAGAAGCGACACGGTGGCTGGGAGTTTGGATGGATGGCAACCTAACATTCAAAGAGCATCACAACCGCTGCATGAACAAGGCCAGGGCAGCAGAGCCCCGACTGCGCGTATTGACGAGGATGCACGGAATCGTCCCAGAGCGGGTAAGGGCCGTTCAAATAGGCTGCGTCCAAGCGGTTGCACTATACGGCAGCGAATTATGGTGGGACCCTAAAGAATTTTGGGAGACGAGAGGATCTTCAACTCGTTCTGAATCGGCAGGCCAGATCAACTCTGGGCGCTCTGCCCACGACGCCACTAGGTCCACTCATGAGAGATTCAGGACTGACACCTGCGCCAGTAGCCCTCGACTCCAGGCAGCAACAATTCGCGACAAGGCTCGAAAGCGCATGCGAAGGCTCGAAGCAAAAGGAGACGTACAACCACCCCAAGTCTGGCGCACCGATATGCAGAGTCATCAAGAAAGAGCACGAATGAGGCGGGGAGGCAGAGACGATGCACTGGCCCCGCCCGGACGAAGAACCGGGGGTCAAGACGGTCATACTGAGCGATGACACGGCGGCAAAGAGAGAAGCGAAACGCTGGGCGAGAGAGAGGGAGGCCAAGGTGGGTGCAGGGGTCTGTATGTGGTGGACGGAAGGATCGCAATCCGATGACTGCAGAGTGGGAGCCACCGCAGTGTGTAAGCACACAGATGGATGAAGAGCTTTCAGCAGCCACCTCGGCACCGGACGAATGGAGGTCTACGACTCAGAATTGTGGGCCATAGGACTCGCACTCCGGGAGTCAGTAAAGGAAAGGGACACACTGCAGACACACGGACTGACGAAGGTAGCCCTCTGCAGCGACTCGCAAGCAGCCATTCGAAGAACGGAGCACCTGGAACCTGGGCCAGGGCAACACCTAGCCAGGTGGATTAGCCAATGCATAAGGAATCTCCACGAAGACGGCATAGAGACAGATATCCACTGGGTCCAGCACACTCTGCCATCCCCTGAAATGAGGAAGCAGATCGCCAAGCAAATCTAGCGAGAGAGGGTCGCGGAGCAGGCACAGTACGGGAACGAACATACACCTCGGCGGCGAACAGGACCAGACGAATATCAGAAGCAAAGACGGCGGCGAAGGCTGAGTGGGAGGCCGACAAATGCAGTAAGAACCACGGCTATAGACTGAAAGGCAAAGCTGGAAACAAGAGACCCATCCCAATGAACAATGTGAAGCCTATGGCAGCCAGGTTCTAACGACTGAAGTCCGGACACACGCCAGTGGGGACGTACATAAAATCGTTTAGACACCGAGACGACGACAAGTGCCGGTGGTGCGGCGGTGCAGGCAGGACGGTAGACCAGACGCGGGAGCATCTCTTCCGCCACTGCAGCCGATAGAGAGACCAGCAGAGAACGCTCTGGAAGAAGGTGGGGAAGGCAACGGGATGGAGAGCGGGCAGATGCCGACATGTGAGAGTCTCTGAGCTGCTCTCCATAGAGAAATGCGACCAAGCGGTGATAGACTTCCTGGCAGCCACTGATGTCGGGAAGTTCCCGCCCAAAACAAGCGGAGGAGCAAGAGCCGGCGGGCAACGGCCGGAGGAGTAAGGGCCGGCGGGCTCTCCTTGATTTCATCCCTTTTCCTTTGTATTATATATCTGCCACTTTTGGATGCTTTCTTTCTTTTGTCAGAAGGGGACGACGGGTAGTAGGAGTGGAGCTCCGCCATCTAGCCGGCCAGCCCGGAGGCGGAGGGGACTAAGGGGCTGTCATACTCTAAGTAGAGTGAATACAGTATGATTAAAACAAAACAAACGGGATATAGGTACCAGGAATCGATAAAGTACTGCTTCGTGCCTAAAGGCCTTTTTAGCTTGTTACCTTCCTAGAACGCTGTACAGATGCCTTTATTCGGTTACTTTCAGCGCCTGTTGCCTTTTAACAGGTGCTTTCTTCTGCCCACCCTCACTAAAGGAATATCATGCAAAACCATGGCTTTACAATGGTGAAATACAACGTCAACGTATAGTTCGTAGAAAGACGGTTTCTTCCTGCTACAACTCCAATCGTCACAGTACACGTCCATTGATGCATCTCCACACCGTAGCTGACCCTGATATGGCCTAAGGAGAGAGCAAAGGGTGATAGGGGAATGCCACGAAAGGTGGACAGGGACCCACATGGGGTGAGGCTAATTGCACATCGTGGGAAAGAGTGCGCCACTTCAAACGCATGAACCTCGAATTGATGAGATGCCAAGAACAATAACATGGCTTGTTACAGAGCTCCGTATTGCCCCGAAACTTCGGGAACGCAGCTTTATCAGTTTTGCACGGGCTCTTGTCGTTATGGAGATTGTCAAAAACCAAACGCATGTACATATCCTAGGGTTTATAGCTGACTACCTTCTTTTGGGCTAACTTGGCTCACCCGTCTTTCTTTTCGGTAAAGCGCCGCCCACCAATCCCTAACTTAGGTGAAGCGAGAGTTTAAGATCATTGCTTTTGCACATCTGTCTATAACCACTTCCGTACCGTCGGTGAGCAAGATATGCCATATGTATCGGCACTGCAATACAACGAGGAAAATGGTTGATTTAGAGATCCCATAGTACGTAATCGGCCGTGGAAGTCTCAACTATGCATCCATTCCATTTATCAAGTGAACTGCGCACAATTCACGGTGTTGTAACACCTCCGGATAAAGTGAACGAGTGATGGCAGCGGGGTGGTGAATGCGACGCGATCACACCGAGGACACATTCGTGTGCACTGGTGGATAGAAGTTTAAGTGTGGTAGCTATACCGATATATCACTCGGTTCATTCTTCGTCTATCGCGCTTAGAGAATTAGCCGGAGCCCATTCGTCGGACAAGCCGCTGCTAATCGATCTGTCCGTTCCATCGCTGTACCAGCTACACTAACCAGATTACAGGGTTCGGGAATGTGGAGAGCACTCAGTTGCAGATATAGTTATACCAGGGCTTAAACATCACTGTATACTCAAAATCATTTTAGTAGTGGTACAGTGTACATTATCCATCACTCGCCCCCACAGCTCAGCGCCTTACTATAACAAAAGATACCATAGCCACTAGCGGCTAAATGTAATATAATTAGAACAACGAAATACGATTTATGCACCGGAGATAGACGTTTCATGCCAACGGTTCCCTCATCTGACAGCTCAGGGACGTTTTCGTTACCACGTGATGCACCTATCATCAGCTCGTGAGCTTTGCTAAAGCGGTGATAGCTTAAATTAGGTAAATGAACGTCTCATGCCACTTCATCAGATTTCTACTTGTTTGCGGCATTCCATCAAACACCGTCATTGATAGTTACGTAGCATAGGAGTTAATTTGACATCTCTTCCTACGTACGGCCACCGACAATAGTACAGAATTCAACAATTAGCCTCCGAACGCGCAAGACAATATAACACATAACCTCCGTAACCATGTACCCAGAAACACGAAAAACCAGGACCCCACAAACGAAACAGCGTGATACCCACAATTTGCCCACATTACCCCAGTTGCAATGATTATCCTGACTCCCCCACAGCTCCGGCTCTCTTGAGAGTCTCAGTAATCCCCTTACCTTCGTCCCATCGACTCTGCGCAACCATCGCAAGACTCAACGGACTCCCAAACGAGCTACTGAAATTCACGTCCGCTCCAGCGTTGATCAATGTTTCAATCACTTCCGGATTCCGCCCAAGAACCGCGGCACAGAGAGAGCTGCCATGCTGCGTTGAACCGTTGACGTCAACTTTCTTTTTCACCAGGTGTTTAACAACCGTTGCATAACCCAGCGCAGCGGCTTCATCGAGATATTTAACACCCCTTTGTCTCGAATATTTGTAGCGCTTCAGGAGGACAATAATCATGGCACACCTAATAAGGTTGAAACGGATGGGATGACGGAAGTCGATTTGTTTCACTGTATTTGGATCGTACAGGGTAGCCGTCCCAGATCAGGCTACGGATTGCACTCTTTCCCTGCCTACCACAGTCATTAGGAGGAGGGTTTTAATGAGGCACCGGAAGACGATTCACATGGACTTTGTTTGGATTTTGTTTGTATATATTGGCTCACGGAGATATGCACTTGGTACGGAACGCAGCAAGAGGGGGAAGTGTTGCATGTGTACTTGGATCGTGAGTCTCAGCATCGTCTGATGTCTTGTATGAGAATGAAGACTTGTATAAAGATGGTGGCTGTATGAGGATTGCATCAGGACCAGGGTGATGCGTCTCATGTCAGATAGAGCATACGCGTACGCATTTGGAAGATTGTACATATACTGTCTTTGGCCCTCGAGATAGATCAATCAAGTTAATCAACAAGTCAAAGAAGCATCCAAAGTAACAATCATTGTTGAAATACTGATTGCTAGAAGCTTGTATTCTCTAAAGTACAGGTACATTCATGAACATATATACGCGGTATTTGGAGTATGTCTTGTATGTCTTGTACGCATGTATGCCCACTCAGCTGGCATCTCCAGCTGAGTCTGCCATCTCCAGCTGAGTATGGAATCACCATCATCTTAGAGAGATTATGCATCAGTCCAACTGAAGCCATACGCCAGGGAGATAAACCATATATGCAACACTCCCCCCTCTTGCTACGCTCCGTGGAGTAAGAAAACAAACAAAGAAGCAAACAAACTGTAATTCCATAGTAGCCTGCTTAAAACCCTGAGTGACAAGTGAGCAGGGAAAGAGTACTACCATAGCCTGAGAATGGCCATCCAAATAAACAAAGAAATCCGTAAAAAGAAAAGGCAACCTTAAATCAGTTAGGGGTTTTCCTTTAGCAGCGGTAATGATACATGTTTGAACGAAGCAGGTACATGTGACAAAATCTTAAGGATGCTCATACGCAAAACACCTACCTGTGAATACGTGAACATGTTTGGCAGTCAAGTGATCCTTAGCGGGATTACACTTGAGCCGCGTGTCGATCAATTAGTGATGACTAAAGTCGCACTAGCGGATTCAACTATGATGACGCAATTATGTCGCCATAACTGGGAAGTGAAAAACCTTCAGCAGTGCGCATAATTATTGGCCACACCGATTGAACCCTGTTTAGCAGGACAATGCATAGTTAAGTTGCGATAACGCAGAACAACGTGCACAGCAGATGATATTGCAATATACGAATACGAGGGATCTGCAAGCTAATGCGCACAGGCGGTGAGAGCACTTGCAGCACTCCCCGGTCTACGGAAGGTCGAGACCTAAGCATGCAGTGTCTGAGGGATTAATGACATTGGCTGAAGATAAGAGGCCAGAAGCAAACCGGCTTATTGAGTTAAGACTGCATGCATTGCAATGTCAAGAACGTGTCATGATCTTACCTAGCGGAGTATCGGTTGGTCGCCGATTAAATCTCTGATGCAATGCCGAATAGCCAAATTAATGGTGAGGCAATTAATAGTGAAGAGCTATTATTATTATATTGCGATAAGCACTGATAGGAATACGGTCGTCAGATGTCCTAGCGACTGAACGAATGGGAAGCAAGATGTCGAACACGAGGTTATGAGCTGACATTATTTGCGATTGATATCATGATCATGAGGACTGCCCGCGAGGGGACGTAATGTCTTAAAACAGCTCATGCATGAACACGATAACGTAGGGGAACTCGTGGCACTATCGACGGGGCACTTCATTTGTTCCCGAAGCTAAGCTATCAAGCAATAATGGTGTCATGACGGAAAGCTGAAGGCAAGCTTGGCCTGAGGCACCGATTATAAAAAGCTCACATCGTCCTCGATAACGGAAAGAACCAAGCTCTAGCAGCAATCCGCAGTCAGACATTACCAGCGATGAACACCTTAAAATATTATTAAGAATTCTATCTAAACCTTTACAATTACGTCTTTATTCCCGCTTCGTGAATACGCCCTGTATCTGTTCATGGAAACCAACTGATTCTCAATACGCACACCAATGTCTCGTGGGAACTATCGGAGACACTATTTTGTATTGCAACGAGCAGGGTTTAACCCACGTCTCCCCTCATCTTTTGTTCTTAGTGATTATCAACAATATCGGGTACGAAGTACACAGGTACATCACTACCGGACAGTTACCTTACAAAGAGTGGTCTGAAGAGCGACCTTGGACAGACGAGGAAGAGTGGTAAGCTCTTATTCTTAGAGAATAAGAGATTGAGTCTGGGAAGACGAGGAAAAAAGGACAAGGAGATAGGCGGCTGTATTTAGTCTAATAAATGTTGTATTGAAACTGGGACTTAAAATACCCCCGTAACAAAATTGACCTCCAATTGACCTCCAATTACCATAAACCCATTGCTTTTGTGAACTTTGTATGCTTATCTTTAGTACGTGCTTTCGTGAGTATACCTGCCACACTTTAGTTTGTGTTAACATAGGAGTAGTTGACTATTTGTCGTCTATGCAGATCTCGACTGTTGTGATAGCAAACATTGATGTGTTTAGTTTGAGCTTTGATAATTCCAGTCGTGATATGGGTGAGAGCACCCTGATTGTCGCAGTTGATTGGCAGCGGTGGTAAGTCTTGGCCATGAATGTCTTTCTGTAGGTGAAGTAACCATTTTGCTTCTCGAGAGGCCTCTGAGCAGGAGATGAACTCGGCCTCAATGGTTGACATGGCGATGAGACTTTGCTTTCGAGACTGCCATGAGATAGCTCTATTGCTGGCGAGAAACACATGGCCTCCCTGGGATTTGCGGTCCGCGCTGTCATGGGCCCAATTGGAAGCCGAGTACCCTACAAGACTATTGCCGATGTCGATGTCGATGCCGATGCCAATGCCAATGCCAATGCCAATGCCAATGCCAATGCCAATGCTGATACCATTGCCGCACAGGGAAAAATGAACTTACGCAACGCGTAACTCATAGAGAAGCTGTTTTTGGGTTTGTAATTCATAGCGTATTTGACACGTGGCACTATGAGGTCCTATGGACCTACGCGTTGACTCGATTACTATGATACGCATCCGATTTTGTGCTCTGGATACTATACATCATGCTGCATACAACTTGAAAGCAAGCTGCCAGATGGACTTCATTGCACGCTCCCATCTATGCTCTGAAGTACACTCCTGATTGCACTCGATTGCACACTCCCAGCCAGCTTGACTATACGCTCCCAATTGCTCTCGATGGCGCACTCCCAGCTTGCTTGACTTACGCTCCCAAGTTCGCTCTCAAGACACTTCCGAGTACACTCCGAGTACGTTCTCAAGTTCACTCCCGGGCATGCTCTCAAGGATGCTCCCAATTGCACTCGATGTCACACTCCCAGCCTGCTTGACTGTACGCTCCCAAGCAAGCTCTCAAGACGCTCTCAAGCACACTCCAGAGTACGCTCTCAAGTACACTCCCAATTGCACTTGATGACACTCCCAGCCTACTTGGCTCTACGCTCCCAAATACACACTCAAGAGGCAAGACACTCCCAATCTCACTTCACTATATGCTCCCATGTATGCTCCTGTGTGCTCGATCCAGAGACTTGCTGAGTTGCAGGAGCCAGGCACCGGGAGGCGTGAGGCTGGTGGCCGGTGGCGGGTGGCCGGTGGCGGATGGCCGGTGGTGGGTGACTGGCGGCGTATGGTGGCCGAAATCATGACGTCGGTCGATAATAGTCGGAACCTTATCTTTAGCATGGCCACCACGACCAGATCTCACGATGCCGCACGGTCATTGTGTTGACAATCAGTGCTGCCTGCGATTCTGCAGGAAAAGTAGACAATTCGATCTTGGGGTGAGCAGATCTCAGACTCAGATTTTCCAGCTGAAACGTATACCTGCTTCCCATCAATTTTGAGCGTATGTGTGCGCATTCGGTCTGGGGCTGATGCAGATGATGGCGATGGCAATGGCAATGGCAATGGCAATGGCGATGGCGATGGCGATGGTGTTGGTGATAGTTATAGTGATCATAGTATCAGAAGTACTTAGACAAGTAGGTTGGCTACGTCAATGTCAGCATCAAAGCTTCTACAGACTTAGAGCCTTCTACTAGCCAAAGCTTCCACAGACCTACAGCCTTCTATTAGCCAAAGCTTCCACAAACTCAGAGTTTGCCATCGGCCAAAAGCTTCCCATTGTGGTACAGCGGCGGAGCTAGAAGGCAGAGAGCCCAGCATCAACACTCTGCCGCACCTCTCGCGGCATTCCAATAGGAACTCGTGAGAATGAGTGGTTCTGGCTCGAGGAGCGTAGGAAGAGGGTGAGAAGATATGATACTACCTGGCCGTGAGGATCCACTCAATTGCGTGGATCAATTGAGTGGATCCTGGAGGTGAGTGGCGGAGGTGGTGAGAAACGGATTTTCCCGCCACACCGTGGAAAGCTCTACTCCTTGCGAATATGCTGTTGCTTGCTCGATCTAGAGATTTGTTGAGATACAGCCGCAAAGCACCTGGCATGTGGCAAGTGGCGGGTGGCGCCCTGCCAAAATCTTGATGTCAGTCGATATCATAGTCTGAACATTATCTTTAGCGCGGCCACCGAGACAAGATCTCACGATGCCTCACGACCATGGTGTTGACAATTGCAGCCTTACATTCTGTAGGAATGGTAGACAATTGGAGCTTGGGGAGAGCAGATCTCCAACTGAGATTTTCCAGCGGAATCTGTTGCTTGCTTCCAATGGATTGTGGACGTATGTGTGCGCATTTGGGCCAGGGCTGATGGTGATGATGGCGATGGTGATGATGGCGATGGTGATGATGGCGATGGTGATGATGGCGATGGTGATGATGGCGATGGTGATGATGGCGATGGTGATGATGGCGATGGTGATGATGGCGATGGTGATGACAGTGATGGTGATGGTGTTGGTGATGGTGATCATAGTACCAGAATCACTTAGACAAGTAGGTTGGCTACGTCAACGTTAGCATCAAAGCTTCCTCAGATTTAGAGCCTTCTATTAGCCAAAGCTTCCACAGACTTAGAGCCTTCTACTATTAGCCAAAGCTTCCACAAACTCAGAGTTTTCCATCGGCCAAAAGCTTCCCGTAGAAAACTCTACTCCTCCCTGCGTGAGGCTCTCTCAAGAACGCTCTCAAGCAGGCTCTCAAGCAGGCTCTCAAGCAGGCTCTCAAGCAGGCTCTCAAGCAGGCTCCCAAGCAGGCGCTCAAGCGGACTCTCAGCGATAGTGTACAGTACCGGTATAGCAGCGAAGACTGCAGGCAGTGAAGACTGGTATAGGTCCATCTCCGGCCGCCAGCTGTATATAGTTTCATAGATCCACGTGCACATCTCTATGAATCGACTATAGACGACTATAGGTTGCGCGTCGCACAGGGGTCCACAGGAAGCTTGCCATGAGGTGCGCGTGAGCGCGTGTGCGCGTAGCGCAGTCTATAGTCGATTTGCACTTTTGCCGATGTGGTGAAGTGTAGTCGAAAATCGGCTGTAGATTTGAGGTACTGAAGAACTCTCTTAGCAGCAGTAATATGACTGGTGAATGGCCGCAAATTGTATCGAGAGAGAGCAGCGACCACATATGAAATATCTGGCCGAGTTGCAAGTGCTGCGTACAGTAGTGATCCCACGACTGCTTGATAGTCTGTGATATATTCCAATTTCTTCTCCCCGCAATCATCGTCCAAATCGAATTTTACATTGGGATCCATGGGCAACTAGACATAGTGAGTGTGCTCCATGCCCAATCGTCTGAGAATTGTGATGATATAGGCTTTCTGTTCAGGGCTGACCCTGGTATCATCGCAGTGGATCTCGATGCCGAGGAATTATTGTGCTGGGCCGAGATTCGTTATCTCGTATTGCTGTGAGAGTTTCGCTTTGACTTCAATCGCAGCTTTGGCTACGGCCTCCGGATATGACATGGAGATATTGTCGACATACCAAAGTATCAGAATGCCGTCTCTGCGAAGATAGAGGTTAGGATCCGCAAGGGATTGTGTGAACCCAAGAGAGAGTAGAAATGTGTCGATATCGTCGTGCCATAACCGTGGAGCTTGTGTAAGACCAATGAGAGCTTTTCTGAGTCTGACGATGATTTTTGGAGCGTTGAGACTGTCTGGCCATCCTTCTGGCAAAGTCATATAGATATTGTAATCATCGATTTCAAGATTTAGGAAGGCAGTAAGTCCATCCAAGTGTTCCATATTCCATCCCTATCTCCCAATGAGAGAGATGAGATACTGAAACGTACTTCGCTTTCCATCAGGGGCAGAAGTCACACCAAAATCCATCTGCTCGAATCCCTTTATGACTAGCTGTGCATTGTATCGTGTGGACCTGTCAGGATTGTTTTTAGTCTTATAAACCCACTTAGAGCCAATTGGCGTAACTTGCAGGTGGCGTGTTTCCTGGGAGTAGAGAGCGGAGAAAGTGTTAGTGAGCAGCATTGATGTGCTTTCTTCCTCCATGGCTCTTTCCATTGAGTTTGTTGAGGGCGTTCCATAGCTTCCGCGTAGGTGAAAGGAGCTCCAGTGGCTTCGGATGCCATTAGTGCTTCTGTGGAGGATGTATCTTGACTTTTTGTGACACGACTTGCCAGTGGCGGAGCTGGAGATACATTGCCGATTGCTGCTGCCAAATGCCAGACAGACTGATCCTCTCGGCGGAGGCGCTGGCTGAGGGCGATGTTTTCTGCATCTGCTGCCAAACGCTGGGCAGCATGATCCTCTTGGCGGAGGTGTCGGATGTGGGCATCTTCTGCATTTGCTGCCAAACGCTGGGCAGTCTGATCCTCTTGGCGGAGGAACCGGCTTTGGGCGTTTTCTTTGTCCTTGTCAGAAGGTTCATGCATATGAGATTTGGATCTCTTACCTATCTGCGTAGCTTGACTATCTCGGACAGGCTCATCTCCGGTATCTGTTTCTTCAACATATTCCTCATCTGCTGGTAATGCAAATATGTTGATCTCATTGCATCCATGCTGACACAACATGTGTCCATTTCTTTCTTCGTCAAAGACGACTTGGGATTGGGCGTTCACCCTCTGGGATTCGGGATCCCATATCCTCCACAATGTCTTTGAGTCGTGTGTGTAGCCTACCATCATACAGGGCTTTGACCTTGGGCCGAGCTTGCCCTGGTGGCATTGAACTTCGGAATTGAATCTACTGGTGTAGCATCCGAATCGACGTAAATTGTGGAGAGAGGCTTGATACAATATTTTGTTGCTGTCAGCATCATGTGTTGGTTTGCCAAATCCATCCAGCATCTTGTATGGCGTTTTGAACAGTGCTCTATAACCATCATGGTCATTTCTTTTGAAACCTTCATTCGGTGATCTTTGATGGAAATAGACTGCGGTATTAACTGCTTCTCCCCAGAAATGAATGGGAGCCTGAGAGCCAATCATCATTGCCCAGGCCTTTTCAGTGATTGTACGGATCATTCGTTCGGCAACACCATTGTTATGGTGGTCGTATGGAGGGCAAGGCTCGTATGTTGTACCACGGGCTGCAAGGATATACCTGAAGGTCTTTTTGTCGTATTCTCCCCATCCATTATCGCACTAGAATCGCTTGATCTCGTATCCCATTGAGTCTACTCGGGCCTGAAATGACTGGTAGGTGGAGGTGCTGGACTTGGCTTTCATATTTGGGAGCAGCCATATGGATGTCTACCTCGTGTAGTCGTCGATGAATAGTATATAGTATCGATTGTCTCCCCAGGTCGGTGTACAGAAGGGACCACATACATTGGGGTGTACAAGTTCAAAGGATTTCGTCGTGCGCTTGACTGGCACTTTGCTGAAGTTTTGTTTGTGCTTGGCCTGGATGCAGCCTGTGCACATAGAATCATCGTTTGTATATCCCTTGACTAGAGACTTCATGGCAGTAGGATTCACATGAGCTAGTCATCGGTGCCGAATTCTTGACTCTGAGATTTTGAGAGACTTTCGAGTGGACTTAGTTGTGGCTGCAATAGGTGCTCTTGATGATTCAATTGTAGGCTCAATTGTACACTCAATTGTAGGCTCAATTGTATACTCAATTGTAGGTGACCGGTCTCTCTTTGTCCTTTTCTCATTCTCGGTAGTCGATGATAGGAGTGCGGTTGCGGGAACTATTATATATATAGCATTGATTACTCTTCCGGCGAGACTGCAGGAAGATGGTGAAGTATTGGAGCATTTTCCATTCCGAAATATAGTCATATGCCCCCCCAAATCCAATAGGTTGATCAATATGAGGGAAAGTCAAAAAGTAGAAGTATGGAGGGCTTCGACTTGATAGCTTGGTATAACATTGACGAATCCGGAGTGTGTGGACGTGACTGAATTGTTGTCACCAAGCTTGATAACTATAGGCAGTGAAAGCTTTTTGAACGTTGAGAAGCTGCTGCGGTCATTGCACATGTCGTGTGACGCTCCGGAATCAATGACCCACTTTGGAGCCGCAGCGGCGAGCGCACAACCGGGTAGTCACAAGGGATTCCAGTTACTGGTCATAGTGAGGGCTGCTGTAGCAGTGGCTTTCTTTACTTTCCACCATTCCTTTATACATTTGTAGGAGACGCATTCAACTTTGACATGACCTGGGAGCCTGCACTGGAAGCAAATGCGGTCATCGTTTCCTCTGTTGTTTCCTCCCTCCTGGGCGCGTTTCTGCTTTCTGTATGCATCTGTAGTATGGCTGTCAATTTTGCAATTGGTGCACTGACTTTTGTGGCTGTCTCCGGTTCCACTGCTTCAACTGTGTCCACTGTGTCCACCGCGTCCTCTACGTCCTCTGCGTCCACCACCCCCACGGCCTCGGCCATGGAAGACACCACATTGAGTGAAAAGGGCAGCCCACATGGATGCATCTCCAAGTTCTTTGGTGAGGCTGGCTGTAGTTTCTTCTTCTAGAAGCTTATGCACGGCTTCATCGGGTGTAGGTAAGGGCCTTCTACGTTTTAGGACCATTGATATCATCGCATACTGAGATGGCAGTGATATGAATATTTGCGTGCAGAAATCTCGATAGGTGACTGCATCATCGGTATGGTCCAGTTGTATGTGATAGTTACTGAGCTTGGTGAAGTATACTTTAAGTGGTTTGTCCTCCTTAGGTTGGCAAGCATGGAACTGGCGAAGGATGTTCTGTCTGCCGATATAAGACCCGGCAGTGTCCAGACTGGTTTCTAGTGTATTCCACATTTCATGAGGATTTCGTATACCTTTGACGATGCGCCGTACTTTGGCGGAGGAGGAAAGTCTAATCATAGATGCAGCCTCCGCCTTCTTAGCCTTCCAATCATCACAGTTATCATCATGGTTGAAGTCAAGTGGCTGCGGTTCAGGATTCTCTCCAGGGACAATTGCGTATGCTTTCATGGCTGACAGGATGAGAATCATGTCGTCTTTCCATTCGTCATAATGGTCATGAGTGAGCTTAGGGATGTCACCCCACCTGGTTTTGTTGAAGGTGGGTTCTGAGGAAGCCATCGTGAGATCGTGGAGATGGTGTTGATCTTTAGTGTTGTTTATGCGGCTGTTGCTATGGTGACAAGGTTGAGGGTTTGTGAGGCTCTTTTCGAGATTGTGCAGGAGATTGTAGGCAAGATCGTCGGATTTTGGATAGTAGCGATAACCAGGCTCAGAACCTGTTGAAATACTGATTGCTAGAAGCTAGTAAAGTTCTCAAAAGTACAGGTACATTCATGAACTTATATACGCGGTATTCAGAGTATGTCTTGTATGTCCTGTACACATGTATGCCCACTCAGCTGGCATCTCCAGCTGAGTCTGCCATCTCCAGCTGAGTATGGAATCACCATCATCTTAGAGAGATTATGCATCAGTCCAACTGAAGCCATACGCCAGGGAGATAAACCATATATGCAACAATCATCAAATATGCCATTTCGAGTGATATATTATGTATACGGAGCCATTATTCCGCAGGACAAAAACCGCGATGCATGAAACGAGCGCGACGCATTAGAACTTTGTAATGGTTTCCACGGGTCTCAGTCTTGGGTGTGCACACTACAGATGTATCGCTTGAGCACATAAACACATCGAATTCAAACTAATACTGCTAAAGAACGGGTGCAATATTCCCTTGATAGTTTGCACTGAAACGAACAGATTTTGCGTCGTAGTGGATTACTGTCTTATTTTACAGGAATCTTATCATAAAGGCCATGGCTTCAGGTATTTTTTGGCCTCACTATTCTGCGTGAAGGAAGTAACAGTTGAGGTTCAGATTCATTACCGAATATATGGAAAACACGCGAGGATCCCGATATAATGTTAAACGAAAAGTGTATGATGCAAAACCATGGTGGTGCCATGCGCTAAAAACCCACCCAAGCTATCTCAAAACTACAGTTAAATCAACTATTACTCCATATAAAATCGGCATAACAAATGTTCAACTCGACACAAGTATCGCATCAATAGATCTTTACAACTTAAACCCCCAGGGCTGATGGTTTCAGTAGGCAACAGTTTATAAGTCACGAAGGCGTAATTTTAACACAGTTTTATTTAGATCAGACTTTGCAGTGTAAATGCCACAATATTGAGAGGGTTGTGGTTGCAATTAAACTCTCCCGCAGCCCGTGTGGTGGGAATTTCAAGCGGCGGGCAGTGGATTTCGGTGCTGCAGTAGCCAGTGTGGTAGTAGTTAAACATTGCAGCAGGCAGCCTTTTAGTATTCTAACACTATGGAAGAGAGGGGTTGTATTCAAATGTAGTAGGAGAAGGTACGGTTGCATTCAAGCACTATGGCAGTCATTTAAGATGGCACAAGGTTTAACGGTCATGAGATCACCCTTCGCTAGAACAATACCGCGCTTGTCTTCTGAACTACTGGATTTTATCTAGGGTGCGTTTTCGCTTTATAATATTGAGATACACTAGATTCCATTCCCATCAAGGATACTACCGTTGTCACAAGCGAGCCAATATCAGCTCGTCCCAGACTTGTAGTAACGTGAGATAATCTCCATCTTTGTAGCATTCCTAAAGCTCTGATGGTTGCTCGCAGTGAATTCGGAGTCCAAATCTCATCTATGCATTGTCACCGGTGGTTCCTGATATCAACAATCCGGGGTTTGAAGTGGAGTTCGATTCATCTACTTCGTTTACAGGCGCCGAGATAGCCGTTTTGGTGACAGCCCTTTAGTTGTTCACCTTCCCAGTGTGAGTACTGATGACGGAGGCGTGCGGCAGATGTGGGGCAGAACTGGTGGGGCAGCACGCGCGGGGTAGCACTGGTGGGGTACATATCCCTGTCAGATGCAGGCGTCTCTCGGCTTTTGCCGAACGTGGAAGATTCGCTTGTTAGTTTTGGTCATCAACGCCCACGTTCGGTATATAGCAACTGTTGAATACAGGCTGTGATAAATATGGCTATGAAAGGTACCAATCTTTGTGGTGCTGATGGACAAGTGCTAGATATCTTGGCCTACATGTCCCTACACGCAAATGTTCCTGGGGCTCTATCTGGCATTGTATGTCCTAGATACAGGTGAGGAGGGGTTATTGTACCAGGACGCATAGTAACTTTCCCCTGGGTGTTGCTAAAGGCGAATATTTGGCGCGAGGTTGCAAGCGGCCACTGGTGGTCGTTGGTTTAATTTTAGAAATACAGGCCGTGTTCTGCTGGTGATCAGCCCAGAAGTCTGGCTAGATATATACCCCAGTACTCCGTCTTTTTATCTCCAACGTGTACCTTACCGACATGTTCCCCACGCTACGCACCGCCACGTTCCTCTTCCTCCTTCTCTTCTTCCCCATCACCCTCGCTGCGCGGCAAACCGCCACGGCCGTCTCCCAAACCACTGACGCGCCCCCGTACCTCATCTGCGGCGGCGGTATGAACGCTGGTTCCTCCACCCTAGATCCCTTCAGCAGCTTCTTTTCCAAATTCTCGACCGTCACCCACTTCTCCGACTTCATCGTCGAGCTACTTCGCTACGGGGGGGGCCTACCCATTTACACAGACCTACATCAGCAACTTATATAGCCTCACCGCAACCGAAAACAGTAGCATCAAATCGGCACTAGTTGCGAATCCAAATGCGAAGAGCTTGACAAAAGGGTTTATTGAGGTTATGAGCAGTTATATTGCGACGCGGACGGTGCCGCCAGAGAGTGTAAGGAGGTATGTGGCGAGCGAGTTTGATGGAATATGGGAGACAGACTGTGGGGTGGTAACAACTGAGAGGGGTTCGGAAACGGGGAAGGAGACGGTGCTGGAAACGGAGCTGTCGACAGTTGTAGTGACGCAGACAGTAAAGGAGACGCCTAGCACTACGGCGACGGAGAATGGGGCAGTGGCCGGGGTGGGCGCTGGTGGTAGTGGGGGTAGTAGTAGCAGGGGAGCTCAGATTCAGCTCCAGCTGTTTATGGTATTCGTTTGTTTCGCAGAGTTTTTTATGAATTTGGGGATGGAGAAAGGGGTGGAGAAGTGGGTGGAGAAATGGTGGAGGTATGTGTAGAATGTGGGTTGGCAATGGCACAGAAATGTACTTATTTGTGCTGGTCTCACTCCAAAAAAATTTCGCTTAATCTCGTGCTAGAGGGGCTGATTTTCAAGCGCAGTACGATGAGTTCGAGGGGGGGGTTGTTTTTTAGGTAGCGGAAGAAGGTCACATCTTTGCTTGGTTCCTTTGTTGGTTCGAGAAGTGGCAGGAAATGGAGGAAAATGTATGTAAGTGTTTTCTCGTGCCCAGCCGCAGGAGGCTGGGTACGAGAAAGTGGCCAAATACAATATAATTACAAACAAACAAACAGAAAGTTCAGGGACGAGCTGCAGCTTCAAGCGATAAATCTTTTGCAGATACCATTCACCCCAAAAAATAAATAAAAGAAACACTCATTGCAGGCGAAAACACACAGGAAAACGAAAAGTTCAAACAAAGACTGTACGACAGAGAGCGACTCGGTATATATACATGGAATCTTCGGGAATGCCATTGCTACCCTTTGCTACTCTTGTTACCGGATATGCAACACAGTTGTTACTATAAGGTCTAGAATGAGATCTTCTAGAGTCACCAGTACACCGGATTCGCCGAATAGATCCATACACGATTGCTCACTCTTCATCCGCCGCGCCACTGCCTCCACTCGCCGCCCCAAACACCACTCTGTCAGTCTCCGCCAAATCCCAAACCCTTCGTTGATATTAGTCATAGAATCTACCCTTAGATAGATCAATAGACTTCGTCTTTCAAAGCAACAACAGTTGTTCAAAGTAGAGATAGTAAAGGTGATAAAGCAGCTTGATTGTACTATCTAAGAGGGCCACAAGACCATATATATATGGTCATACAAGTGTGAATGCGTACGTACTCATCTAAGTCCGGCTGAATGCCATCAGCACGACAGCAATCTCCAGCCATACGAGGGTCATCTCCGGCCACACGAAGGCTGAGGTCTATTTGTGCAATAACGGTTGTTGCGATATGGAAGTTGGGGAGAACCGTGTGCGTGTATTCTATGGTACAGAGAAACGAGAGAAGGAGAAAGACTCGAGATATATACAGGAGGCATCAGCCCCTGCAGTAGGACCGTGTATCAGACCTGTAACATCATGTACATCTGTAACAGCAGTTGTTACGATATGGAAGTTGGGGAGAACCGTGTGCGTGTAATCTATGGTACAGAAAAGAGAGAAGGAGAAAGACTCGAGATATATACAGGTGGCATCAGCCCCTGTAGTCGTGACCGTGTATCAAACCTGTAACATCATGTACATCTGTAACAACAGTTCGAAAGTTCTGTGCGAGTGATACATCATGTATCGGCCTACCCACAATGACCCTTTATTCTGCAGGATAAAATAAAAGACGGTGAGAAACAGTGAGAAGCTGCTTGCGAAGGTACTTTGTCATTGTAAGAGCCTAGGTTGCAACATATTCTTGCCATTTTTCCACCATTTATATATCTGTTTAAACCATCGTGACTATGCAATTGTAAGCCTGAAATTTTTTTCATTATAGTTCTTATTGTGCGGTACAGTGTATCTTCTAGACTCAAGTTAAAGCACGGATGGGACTGGCATCTTCGGCGCGTAACTGCTGTATAATGTATTAGGGTGATAGTGAGGGTGATAGTCCGGAGAGCTCCTGTAGTCCTTCGGTCTAAAATTTCCTAGAGCGACAAGTCATAGTCAGGGCAAGGCCTTGCCTAGACGGGACAGACTTTTCCACTCCTGCCTTGCAGCAGCTGGTCTGGTAGCATTCAAACGCTATGGGCGAGGTGTGATTGCATTACAATTTTCAAATGCTGTAGGGACAGGTATAGTTGCATTCAAGCACCGCGACAATCATCTAAACTTTCTCGGAAGTTGGTGTCTTGCAGATTAAATGATGTACGACTGACAATGATGATGTGGTGTTAATTATATGTTGGTGGATGTGAGGGTGGAGGTGATGGATATAGACTACAGGCTGGAAAGTCTCGAATTTTTCTAAGCCCACTTTTATATAGAAGATGAAGTTAAAAGCTGTGCACGGGAATGCTTCCGTGCAAGTCAAACGTACAACTCACTAGCTGTATGGTGTAGTGCCTAGTGGCTTGTGGTCAAGAGCAAAGTTTACGGTTACTTAAGGTCCTCTCTGGTTTAAAACTCTGGGTTATTAATCGATATATCATTTGTTCATTGTTTGACATGTTTGTAATACAGATTCACACAATGAAAGGTGTGTATATACACCACAACTAGGACATATAAACGTCATTGTGGTGTAAAAGCGATGACTTTGTGATTGAATTATCGTGTACAGTCACGCCCAAATGTAACGAGATGCGCGAACGGATTTTGGATGGTTGCCCGCCGATCCCACATGATAAAACCTGCTGGCGCGTCTCATCACTTTGTGGGCGCGACTGTACAAGCTACGACTATATTGTATGTATACTCACATCTCAACATCGTCAGGCCCACAGCTAAAAACCTCACAACTTCACGATAGCCTCACGACAACTTGAATACAGATACCACGCTATAGTGGTGAGATAAGATGTGCCATGCCGCTGTTAATGAAATTTAAACTACACTCAATATATTTCAAATATGTAGACCCAAATCATTTGGAAGCTCTCCCGAGAAACGTTTCTAGCATCGTGGCCACTCATTTACAATTCCAATAGTAGCCCTGAACATACAAATACAAGGACAGATTACATTATTTCGCTATTAATTATATCCCTTTTTCCATCCCCATACTCATGACTGCAAAAAAGTGAATACCCAAAACCCTCAACTCACAGAGCCCCCGCCACCGCGACCACCAGTCCTACCAGCAGGCCTGAAACCGACAATGTATCCATCCTTGGCATCCCCGAATTGACTGTCGCCGTAGGGCTAGGAGTCTCCTTCATTGTCTGCGTCACCACGACCGTCAGTCCCCCCTGCTCCGTCACTAGCGTTTCCTTCACCGTCTCCGAACTCCTCTTCGTCTCCGAGCTCCTCTTTGTCGTCACCGCGCCCGTCTCATACATCGCATCATAATCACTCTTAACGTCGTCCCTGACCTCTTTTGGAAGAATCGTTTGTGTGGCGACATAATTGGACATGACTGAGAAGACCTCTTTTGTCACGGACCTAACGTTTGGGTTTGCTGCAGCAGCAGACTCTAAGGCCCCGCTCTCTGTCGCTGTGATAGGTTTTAAGTCCGAGAGGTAGGTCTGCGTAACAACGTATCGCACCCCGGTCATTAGGAGTTCGCTTGTGAAGTCCGAGAAGCCGGAGACAGTTGAATATTTATCGGCAAAGGAGGAAAAGGGATCGACAGATGTGGTACCACCTTGCATACCCCCGCAAATGAGACATTGAGGGTCGGCGTTAGGTTGCGGGGCCGCGAAAATAGGAGCGAGAAGAGGCAAGAGGGTTAGCAGTGTGAGAAACATCGTGGCGGTAGGTACACATTGGAAATGAAAAGATGGGGTTCTGTGGCATATATAGAGGTGTATCTAGGCAGAGTTTAAGTTCACTCGACATTTAGGGCTGGTTCACAAACTTAGGGGAGCCCCTGTGGCTGATTATGTTGGATTTAAGCAGGGATGCATAAGCGATATATCTACTTACTCGAGTAAGTACTGCCAACATCGAAATCTCGGCCTGCGCAGCACCCAGGGGAAAGTTATTACGCCTCGTGGCACAATAACCACGCCATGCCGGATCGAGCTCTAGGGACATCTAATTTAGGCTAAGACGTTGAGAACATTGTTCGTTCGTGCATCAGTGGTACACAGGTGTTACAGATGCGGAACAAATTTGGGTGAACACATAAGACTCTAGAACTGGTACACCAACTCAGCCAGTAATAGCCTCCAGAAAACCAACTGGAGAAAGAAAGAATAAAATCCTAGAGATGTTATTAATAGAATCTTTCAGGGCTGAAATGGTAGGTGGATAGTTGTTTGATGGGCGCTGTCACAGTCATTATTTTCGCGTATCCACCTAAATTTGTACAATCTACATAACGGATGTTTCCGACGCACGTCCGGGTTAACTGTACTATAAGATATGGATAGGCTCGTAGCGCACTACCAGCGTAATGCATGGCAACGGTTTAGCACTTTACAGTATGCGGAAACATCGAAACGAAACCACCAACCCCGCCCACAAGATCAGTAGCTGTCCAAGACATGTTCATTGCCGTATATTCCCTCATTTACCCGATGTCGGTGCAACAAGCGAAATCTTCCACGTTCGGCGAAAGCCGAGAGACCCCTGCATAAATACACAATTTACCTCTGCATCGGCAGGAACCAACGCCACGAAACTGCCACCGATATCACTCCACTTCAAACGTATCACCTCTTTGGGGGTACCAGCTCCCACATAGCGGTAGTAGTTCAGGAATAATTGAAAGGTGCATGAGGATTTAGCGTACTAGCTTAAGACTAATACCCGAGTGCGTAGGCTGATGAAGTTTTGGGAATTCACATAATTCTAGTTCTACCACGTTGGAAGTACCTGATGATATTAGTTCCATTCAGGGTGCTGGAAAGACCACGTTGTATCCCACGGGAGGATCTCCAGCAAACTACAGCATGGCGTCAAATTAAGGTGACACTGAAATTGCTTTCCCGCTTTATGTTGAGAATACTCATTCGAGATTGTCAAGCAGAATGATTAGAGAGCCTGCTTGGGAGTGCTCTCGAGAGCCCGCTGGAGGGAGCGCTTCAGGGTGAAAAGGTTTCATTCGCGGGAAGCTTTGGACGAGCCACCGGTGGCGGAAGCTTTGAGCCGATGGGAAAGTCTAAGTCGGGTGGAAACTTCGAAGTTGACGTAGCCAACCTACTCGTCTAAGTGCTTCTATTACTATCACTATCACCAGCATCACCGACGTGACCATCAGCTGTAATCAGCATGAGCAACTCAGGACCGAATGTGCGCCCATACATACGTCCAAAATTGATGGCAATCGGGCAGCAGACTCCGCAGAAAAAACTGGGTAGGAGGTCTGCTCTCCCCAAGATCTAATTGTAAACCGTTTCCGAAGGAGAGATGTCTGAAATTGTTAATACCATGGCAGTGAGACATCGTGAGACATCGTGAGATCCCATCAGAGTGTTGCAGATAAGGTTAGCGCCAATAGACTCTGATCGACCGATGTGATGATTTCGGCTACCCGCCACCACTCTCTACCCGCCAGTGGTCTGTACATCCAAGTGCACTCGACCCTATACTCTCAGGTACACTCGACTCCGAGCTCCCAACTCCATGCTCCTAGCTGGATTCTCTGCGCCCTCAGGTGTTCTTGCTCTAAAGCTCCAAATATATCAAATTAGCCACCTCTCAAGAACGGCTCAGCGGATTCACGATCTGATTAACTCCATTAATTATGGTCTGACTAAGATGTTGGCTTAGCGTTAAGTAATCTACTCGATGGGCTCAATCTGGTCACGCTCTCAGATCCCGAATCCACGGTGCCGTTCTCGAGCGGCGGTCAATTTTATGTTTTTGGGGCGGGGGCGCAGAGACGAGTGCAGCTGGGAAAATGCAGTCGGGTGTAACTGGGAGTACGGAGTCGAGTGTACTTGGGAGCTGGGAGTTGAGTGCACCTGCAGGGTTCTCAACCGTCCGTCCGGACTGGCGTCTTTCGGGGTCGGCACCGTAGTCCAGGCTTGATGAACACTTTGTTTGCCCTAGGGCGTCTTGCGCCGAGGCTAGAATCCCTAGGGCTTGTTCAGGGTGTCTGAAGGGTCCTGGCGGATGTTACCGGTGCTACGGTGTATATGATTCCGGCTGGCAAGAAGGAATTCCGGCCCGCTCGCAGAAATTCCGACTGTCTAGCAGGGGATAATTCGGCATCTTCAAATCCGGTCAGCATTCCCCACACTGTTGTCCCGCTTGGTATCGATGTGTGAATATAGACGGCATGTTTTTCCCATCGCCCTAAGCCATGCAGTTTGAAGCTAATTATTTACAAGACTGTAAGGCCCTACAGGGTTGCAGTCCTGAACCTCGAAGCCCTAGGCTAAAGCGGGCGTGAATCCTCAGCCCGGAAAATCGCAGTCCGGGATCGGGCATGGCTTTGGGGACGGGACGGACGGTTGCGAACTCTGTGCACCTGGGAGCTGGGAGTCGAGTGTACTTGGGAGTTAGGAGTGGAGCGTGCCTGGGAGGTTAGAGTCTGGTGCACTTGGAAGCTGGGAGTCAAGTACACCTGGGAGCATGGAATCGAGTGCGATTGGAACTTGGAAGCGTGAAATCAAGTGCACATGGGAGAATGGACCATAGTACCCAGCGCCATACATAGTATCTAGTGCGATTCCACAGGTCGAACAATCGCGATTCCGCCTACCCCAGCGACCTACACTCCATAGTAATCTCGTGCTACTATCCGCATCCATGCGCAGATCCATAAGACTTCATAGTGCCACGTGTCAAATATCGTATCAATTACTATCCGAAAAACAGCTTCTCTGTGAACTACGCGTCGCGCAAGGTGACAAGGTGATTTTTCCTAGTGATAGTCTATAGAGGTACACGGTTCTCCCCTCCATAGCCATATTGTAACTGCTTATTGTAATGTATATGGAAAACTGAACCATGTTCATGTTTGTATGCGGGAATCACGGGCGAAACTGAAATGGGTGGGTAGTACGCCATGTAATATGCGAAAGGCCACTGCTGCGCTCCAAGGGAGTCGGAAATGTGCTTCTTTAATATGGGGCTAGAGGCTCTTGGGTGTAGCCTGCACTCTTGTTTTAACCTCAGCCCAACCGCCAGCGTGCTCAGCGCGTTGGTCTTTTAGTTGCCACATAATGCTCGTTCGTTTCACTCTTTCTATTCTTCTAGTCCCCCTTTTGTCTTCTTGCTCTCCTTCTCGACTCCCATCCGTTTCCCTGTTGTTCGTGTTCAGCGTTTACCCGGCGCTCTCTCGATTACCGTTTTCGGCCCTTCAACACGAATACGAACACACACTAGAAGCTAAGCACAGCACCTGGCCAAACTCGAATCCGTCGAATTTGCAGACGTTGTGTCGTTAACAATGACAGTTACAATCAGTGTGTCCTCATACACCTTTGAATATCTACACCGAAGATAAAAGGCAGATAAGTGCAGGGATTAGATTAGGGGTTCTTCTGTATAGCAGTAATAGGTACCATGTAAATGGCGCTGAAATGGAACTACGCAATGCGATTTCTAAGGGTGCCTTTTTGCCCCGTGCCTTGTCACTGTGACTTGTTTCCCTTTCTCCCCTTGCCTTTTTTCTCATGTGCCATTTCTCCATACTAGTTCCTTGTACCGTTTTGTACCATTTGTTTGTTTGTTTTATTCATACTGTATGCGCTCTAATTAGAGTATGACAGGGGCCAATATCCCCTCCGCCTGCGGGCGAGCCGGCTAGATGGTGGAGCTCCCCCCCCACTACCCTTTACCCCCTCTGACAACTGAAGAACTACAAGATAGACCTAACCAGAAAAGAAAAGAGAAGATATACGCTCGCTGCTGCCGCTCCGAGTCAGCCTCTGCGCCGACTTGATACAGTCATTCATTCGGGTGGGAACTTCCCGACTTCATTCGCCGCCAGGAAGTCCATCACTGCTTGGTCACACACTTCGACAGAAAACAGGTCAGAGATCTGCACGTGTCTGCATCTGCCCGCTTTCCATCCTGTTGCTTTTCCCACTGCCTTATATAGTGTCTGTTGCTGGTCTCTCCATCGGCTACAGTGCTGGAAGAGCTGTTCCCGCGTCTGGGCCGCCGTCCTGCCTGCATCACCACACCACCAGCATATGTCGTCCTCTCGCTGGCTGAACTGTTGTAGGTAGACTCCAGTAGGTGCATGCCCGCACCTTAGTCTGTAGAACCCAGTCGCAAGCAACTCCACACCTGTCATTGGGATAGGTCTTGTGGTCCCCATCTTACCCTTGAGTCGGTAGCTGATGTGCTTGCTGCACCTGTCAGCCTCACACTTTGCCTTGGCTGCTGACCTCCCATTGGAGATTCATCTAGCTCGGTTCGAGGCTAAGGGGAATAGCCGCTCTATCACCGTGTCTCCGCAGGCATGTCGGGTCCGGTTTGGCTGAGGGTCTGCCTCTTCGTTTCCCCAGATGCCGGAGTATCGCGGAACCTAGTGAATCTCGGTTGCGATGCTGTGGGCAAGGAGCACATGCGCTCTCCAATTGATCCGCCTCACTAATTGCTGCCCCGGGCCCGGCTCTAGGTGTCTTGCTCGTCGAATTGCGGTTTGCAAGTCACTGAAGACTGCCACAGGCTTCACTTCGTGCCTTTGCAATGTTTACCGCTTCTCGATGGTCATAGCATGCGCGAGTCCAATCCCCCACAGCTTGGCGTGAAAGACCTCGATGCGCCCAGTGCCCAGAGAGCTGCGGCGTAACCTCCATTGCTTTCCATGTTTGCACACTGCTGCGGCTCCCATTCGGCTATTGTCTGAGTGTAATCTGTCTGTCCACCACATCGCGACCCCTGCTCCGATTTTTACTTCTTTTCCTCTCCCCCAGAGTTGCGCGGTTCTCTTGGCCCCGGTGGTGTCGTCCAGTATGGTGGTCCTGACCTCTGATTCTTTGCCCGGGGCCGGCCTCATCATGCCTACAGTTGTTTGGCAGTCTGCATGCTATTTCTTGACTACTCTGCATCACGGTGCACCGGAAGAAGGGTTTCGGTGTAACTCTTTTAGGTTGCTGCTGCATGTATCTGCTAGTCCCCCTGCAAATTGCTGCTGTCTGGAGTCTAAGATTACAAGCGTGGGTGTAAGCCCTGACTCACTCATCAGTGCACCCCGTGGGGTTGTGGGCAGCGCGCTAAGGATGGACCTGGCTTGTCGATTGAGGAGGAGTTGGAAGTCATCTTGCCTGCCTACTGCATTGGGATCCCACCAGAGCTCACTCCAATACAGTGCGACCGCATGGACCCACGCCACTTGGATGGCCCCTATGCTCTCAGGAACCATACCGTATGTCGTGGTGAGGGTTCAGAGTCTCGCAGCCGCTGCCTTGGCCTGCTTCATGCATCAGTTGTGTGGCTCCTTGATTGTTGGATGTGCGTCCATCCAGACGCCCAGCCAACGTGTCGCCTGTGTATTGAATTGTATGAACCCACTGCTGACTGTAATCTTTGCTGTCAGTTGTGGCCAGAGGTGTTTCCTGTGGCCTTGTCTGCGCGTGAATAGTGCCGCTTCCGTCTTGGCAGTGTTGAACTGTAGCCCTCGCCTACATGCCCACTCGATGCTCTTGGCTGCGCATTTCTCAAGTATCGAGACAATGTGGTTGACCTAGCTTCCAGTCGCCACCCAGCAAAGGTCGTCGACAAAGGATAGCCCTTTGGCTCCTGATACGACCTGTTGGACCAATTTGATCAGTCAACAGGTGCAGATTGTGAAGAGGATCAGACACACCGGTGAGCCCTGTGGGACCCCAGCTTCCACTGGGTGTCTCTCGATGGCATTGCCCTCAATTATCATCTCCACCGTTCTTTCTAAGGGAAAGCTCTCTGTCCATCGTATAAGATCTCCATCCATTTGCCTGACCTTCATTAAGTTGACTAGCCTTCCTTTTGCCATGCTTGGGAAGGCTGCTTCAATGTCCATGACAAGTACACCTGTTATGTGGCCATTTCTCCAGGCTGCATGGGCTCTGTCAACCATGATGGCCGCTGCATCAATGGCTGACCATCCTCTTCTGCTTATGAATTGGGCGTCGCTCAATAGCCCTCTTCTTGGGACTTCATCTGACAGCAGCTCAGCAAATACTTTGTGAACCACTTTTCCCATGCAGCTCAACAGCGATATTGAGCCATAGACCTTCAGCTGGGTGTAGTTGTCTTTGCCTGTCTTGCGAATCACCACGCCGCAAGTCCGCTCCCATACCGACCGGTGCCCCCAGTGCGAACAGCCACCTTGGTCAGCCTCACGATCCTCTCTTTGCCCCACTTCCAGAGCAGTAAGAAGCCAGCTTGTCCGGCTCTGGTGCTTGTTTGCTGCCTGAGGAAATAGGGCTCGTTCAACCGCTTGCTCTGTGATGCGTGTGTATGCATTTCATGCGGTAGTGTAACGGCATGGCTGCACGTGACGTGTCCAGGGCCGGGTCACGGCCATTGTATATAGTCGGCTCACCACGAGCCTTAGATCTCTAGCGATAATATTACCATGACATCAACAGGTCTACATAGATAGTCACTCGAGCCCACGTTTGTAACCATATCTATATACCGCCAGATGTTGGTGTATGCGTCCTTACAGGGAGGTAGTTCATCGTACTGGTCGCTGTCATTCGGATGAAAGGACTCGCACCTTAGCATCTCCTCCTTCTCCACCAATGTGTTTGCTTGCTTGCCTTCTCTGTCTGTTGAGGCCTCCCGGTCTTTCCTGCCCGAGGGTTCGTGTATCGTGCTGCTCTCCATAACTCGGCCACCCTCAGGTTTTGCAGGTACTAACTCCACATTTTCCTCTTGGACTGTCGAATTGACTTCTGCGGTTGTGCCTTCGCCCTGGCGGCCTCTTCTAAGTTCCGTCACCTCATTTTTTCCCTTCTGACCGCCTTCCTTCCTTCCCTTATGTTGGCGTTTCACCACCTCTTTGATTTGCCGCAGATCCTGATCATCTTTGCCATGGCATCGAGAACGTGGCCCATTGCTTCCTGACACCATGTGGCCTGTTGCTCCACCTCGTCAGCTGTGCATTCCGTGTCCAGGTGAGCTCTCTCTTTGGCTAGCTCCAGCCATAGCTTCCCAACTGCCTTAGCGTCCTCCTCCGTCATTGCATCTTAGTTCCACCGAACTACCCTTACATGGCCCGCCTCCTCCTACCTGTCTACTCCCACCTCCCACTCTGAAACCTCATGGTCGGATCCTGTGATGTGGTCGTTGGCCAGCATAAACCATTTTGGTATTGGTTAATTCTCCAGCATCAGGTCGATGACCGACTCGCCTTCATGACCTTGTCTTGTCCAGTGGTGGGTGGCTTCACCATCATCATTTCTGGTTTCCAGTCCATTTTCGTCAATCACATCTTCCCAGAAAACAGCATTCCGCTGCACTTGCCATCTTGGGTCCCATCGTATGCTATGGGCATTAAAGTCTCCAGCGAGATCCGTGCTCCACTGCAGAATGACTCTCTACCAGTTCAGCTTTCGCGCCGGACTCTCTCCCAATTGCGTGTTGCTTTGGCCATAAACGTTGAGCCTCCTTGTTATCCTCTCTCATCTCATTCTGACGTCAGCTGCAGAGACATTTTCGTTCACACCTCTGCTTAAATCGTCCAATCTTCGACCACCAAGCCACTCCCTTTCCGTATCACCGTTCGAACCGTTTCTCTTTCCCTTATTTCGTATGCCGAATGGCTGATCCTAATACCTCCATGTTTTCTCGGTGGATGTTGCAAGTACACAACTTCGGCCCTGCGTTCGCCTGCCGTCTCCAGCGCCACAATGGTCCACCCGTATTACCTTGTGCAGTTGTGCTGGATCACTCTAATCGTTGGTAGTCAGGGCTCCCCCTTCAGTGTCAGTTTCAGTGTCAGTCGCGGCCAGAGTCGCAGTCTTGGTCTCGGTCATCACGATGTCTCTCGCCTCCCCTGCTGCCTCCTCTTTCTCCACCCCTGCCATCTCCTGTTCTTCGCTTCCCCCATCTGCTGCTGCTCCTCCCCTGGGTCAACAACCAAGCATCACTCTGTTTGTCCCCATTGCCGTGTGAATAGCTTTGCTCGTGGGAGCCCGTCCTGCTGTTCCAGTCTTTCTGCTGTGCCACGCCGCTGTGGCGGCTTCGCACTTCTTCACGAACCTGCTGCTGAACGCAATACGGTTTCCTTTGCAATTGGGGTACTTTTCCAGTGTGTGGCCGCAGAGTGATCCTAGCTCTGGTGTACACCCCACAATATTGCACTTGTGGTCGTTTGTATGATGATTGCCTGAGCCGTAGCCACACTCCAGCCGCCTTGATGCCTTTCTTGACTAATCTTTGTGCTAGCCTGCTTCCCTTTACGACAAAAACTACCGATGGCCCGGCAATTTCTTAGTTCTGCCTCCTCTCCCTGATGGTGTGAGGGTTTGCCCACCATTGTACCTGGGTCGGGATTGCTATGCCCTTGTTCTCGGCATCAAATTCCTCTCGCATCTGCTGCAGGCCATCAGTGCCTTTTCCCATGTACTGCACGAGGGGTACTGTATGGATCTTTAGCCTTTCCCAGGTCTCGTTGTCTTTGACATCCACGACTCCTCTGTCACCAGGCCTCGCTGCCGTGATGATGATGTCACAGTACCACATAGCCATCTGCGCTGTCGCATTCTGGTGCATACTTTCCGTGATTGCGCTCATTGCATTCCTTCTTGCCTTCATCATCCGAATGTCGGCCGGGACCTGAAGGTTGAAAAGCGCTATGTTGATCGCTGATGCAATTTCTTGGTCCATCTTATTGGGGAGTTACACACTGTCGTCTCTCCTGGGAATTAGGCGTCTGCCTGCCATGCACGAGCTTGTCATCGGGGCTGGGGCTGGGCTGGCCGGCTTCGTTTGGTTTTGTAGTGAGACAATCTCCCATTGTCTGGTCGGTGTCAGCGCTGATGTCGTTGCCCCTTTCGCCGTTCATGCGACTCTCGGCGTCGGTGTCGGTGCAAGTCATGGTGCCAGTGCTGGGTTTGGCTTTGGGTTTGGGTCTGGGTCTGGGTTCTGTTTCTGTTTCTGTTTCAGCATTGGCATTGACTTGAACTGCCTTTCAGGCTGCACCTTTTGGCGCTCCTCCGGCTTCCTCAGTCCACCTGTCTGTTTCAGGTCTGCGTGTATCGACACTTGCAGGCCTCCATAGTCAGTATCCACCTTCCATTCCTCTCTCTGGTCCTGTTCCGTAGCTGCCACCACTCTTGCGACCATTTCCGTGATATCCTTGCCCCACAGTAGGTCATCCTGGTGGTAGGCATCCCGCTTGTCCTATTTCTCCTCCAACCACATGTCCATCCCTCGCTACTACGTCTCCTGCTGTGCAGTGTGGTTCTCCGGCATGTTTGCCATCTTTTCAATGGTTCAGTGTAGCTGTCCCAGTTCGCGGGCTTGCTGCTGAGCCGTGCGCTCCCTCTTGCTCTTCCAGTCGCGGAGGACCCAGGCGGTCACCGGGACCCCACTCCTCTTTCTCCACTTTCTGTTCCTGTTTCTCTCCATCGGCTCAGGTGTGACTTCGCCCGGGGACTCCACGGCAATGGATATCAGCACCGACACCATCTCCATCCCCATATCCATAGACGCGTCACTTCTTCTCTCTGCTGCTACTCCCGCATCCAGGCCACTACTCTTGTTCGCTCTGACTTCGGTCATCACTTCTGTGAAGCACACCTGTTCCAGGTTAGTCCTCATCTTCGCTTGATAGTTTGTCGATGCGTCGGGTCAGTCGGGTTTTTTGGCATGACTTCGCGTGAAGCCACTCAATTGAGTGGGTTCCTGTGCGCACCTTCCTCCAGCGGTCTCACCAGTCCTGGGAAGCTTGCTTCGGAGTTAATTCGAAGTCCAGAATGGAATACCGCGGTCCGTTTTTCAATTGCTGCTGTTGTGGTCGACTGAATGTACTGATTCTGTTTCGCCAACACTTTGGTTGATTTCTCTCGTTTTGTAGCTTTTACATTCAAGTACTATGATCAGTAAAGGCCCAAGGTAGTGACTATTGACACCAACTACTGGCATGAGCACTGACCTACCTATCCCCTCAATACACCCAGCATTTTAATCATGCCATTGTGATGTCTTAGATTTGAGGCTTTACCTGCTGCATCTGATGTTACATGGATACTAAGATTCAAATAACTAATAAAATATGTATGAATCTAAGTACAGCTGCCTATTTATAATTCAAATCCTCATCTTTCCCCAGTATCAACCACATGATTCTATTGCCAAGAGCAAACTAGAAATCGTAAAAATCATCACAACAATCCATTTCCTACCCTAGCCTATTGAAATCTTCTTAAGAACAAAGCGAAGGTGAAAGATATCTTTGTAGGTAATATCCAAACAGCATCATATTGGCATAGCTTAGAAATTGCGTAGTTTTGGACTGTTATTTCATGTTTTGGAAAGCAAGAGATAGAGTGATCAATTTAGCAATAGTCTAGCTAAATGCAAATATGATCCACTTTGTCCAGGCATAGATTTAATAAATATATATGGGAGAGAGAGAAAGTAGCAATTGTAAATTGAACTGTTAATAATATTTTAAGCTAATCTTGGCAGCTAATGTTGTGGCTACAAAATACAGCTAGAGAGTAATCTTCATAGTGTCAAAGAAATGTGATTTGTCAAATTGTTCAGTCAGGAGGATATGACTCCTCTAGATATCCCTGCTATAATAGTCGGTTTATCAGGTTGTGTATCTTTAAGGTATTTTTGCTTTTACTGTAGTATCCATCTTCTATGTAGCTATACTTTCCTCTCAGTTGTTGTAATTATGTAATACTGGTTTGAAATATCAGTAAAACTGCAAATTGTCTATACGCTGTGAAGTGATAATAGAAGTACTCACACTGGGAAAATGACCTTACGTGATGCATAACTCAAAGAAAAGCTGTTTCAGAGATGGTAATCTATAGCATATTTGAAGCATGGCACAATGTGGTCCTATGGACCTGTGTTTCATCGAGATTACTATGATATGCATTTGATTATGTGCGCTCGATACTATACATCATGCTGTATTCAACAATACTGGCAAATACACTTCATTACACACTCGCATGTAAGCTATCAAGATGCTCGGAAGTATACTCCCGACCACGCTCTCAAGTACACTCCCAATTGCACTTGATGACACTCCCAGGCTGCTTGACTATACACTCCCATGTAAGCTCCCAAAATACTTTCAAGCACACTCCTGAGTATGCTCTCAAATACTCTCCCAAATGCACTCGATGTCACACGCCCAGACTGCTTGGGTATATGCCCCCATCGACTCTCTCCAGACGCTCTCAAGTACACTCCCGCATATGCTCCCAATTATACTCTCCAGAGGCAAGACACTCCCAATTTCACCTGACTATATGCTCCCATGTATGCTTCTGGGTGCTTGATTCAGAGACTTGCTAAGTTGGAGGTGCGAGATAGCAGGAGGTGGATGGCAGCTGACGAGTGGCAGGAGCAGGAGGGCAGGTAGTAGGTGATGAACAGTGGCGGGCAGAATATTGAAGTTGGTCGATGTTCTAGTCTGAGGCTGATTTTCAGTGCGGCCACTGCCACAAGATGTGATGATGCCTTATGGTCATGGTGTGGAAAATTGCTGCCTTAGATTCTGCAGGAAAGGTAGACAATTGGATCTTTGGGAGAGCAGATCTCCCACTCAGAGTCTCCAGCTGAATCAGCTGCTTTCCATCGAATGTGGGCATATGTGTGCGCATTCAGTCTCGGCCTGACGGTGATCATGGTGATGGCGATGATGGCAATGGTGATGATGGCAATGGTGATGATGGCAATGGTGATGATGGCAATGGTGATGATGGCAATGGTGACGATGGCAATGGCGATGACGGCAATGGTGATGGTGTCGGTGATGGTGATCACACTATCTGAAGTACTTAGAAAAGTAAGTTGGCTAATGCAACATTAGCATCAAAGCTTCGACTGACTTAGAGCCCTCTATTAGCCAAAGCTTCCAGACTTTGAGCCTTCCATTAGCTAATGCTTCCAGACTTAGAGCCTTCCATTAGCCAAAGCTTCCATGAGCTTAGAGGCTTCTATTAGCCAACGCTTCAACAAACTCACAGTCACCATCAGCTACAGGCTTCCAGAAAAAGAGAACTCTACTCCATCTGAAGCGCGGCTGTCTCAAGTAGGCTCTGAACCAGGCTCTCAAGCAGGCTCTCAAGCAGGCTCTGAAGTACGCTGTAGAGCAGGCTTTCAATCTCCAGCGGTCTCTCATGCTGACTCGCAGAGATAGTGTGTACAGTACCGGTCTCACCACAGGCAGTAAAAACAAGTATATGTCCATCTCTTGCGGACAGCTGTATATAGTTCCATAGGCCCATACACACATAGCTATGAATCGACGATAGATGACTATAGGGTGTGTTTCACGCCAGGGTCCATGGGAAACTTGCAATGAGCTGGTCATGTAAGCATATGTATGCAGCACAGCCTGTAGTCAATTTGCACTTTCGCCGATGTATTTTACTTCTGATTGTTTCACAATATGATACATATGTAAATTATGCAGTTTTGGATGCTGCTTCACCGCCCATTCTCTACTTTCCGATCAAATCAATAATTCTTGTGGTACTATGAAAAATATTCAATTTTCAGCATTACTTTACAACAACAAAGCAAATATTGCTAAGATTGCAAATCGAAGACTGGGAGATGAAAGAGCACCCAACACTGTAAAATTTACATACAGAATGCTTTGTGATACAATCTGTACTCGAAAACTACATTTGTGGCCAAGTTCTGAGTTCAGGAAAATATAGAACCTGCCAAAAACCTGCGGTCTTATGCGTGGTTTGGTTTTTTGACTACGTAATACCCATTGCAACGGTTCCAGTTCAGTTCCAATACAGAAAAGGAACCAAAAGCGGAATTTGAAACTGGTGCTAACTGTATTTTCGCATTATAGATTGTAACATTGAAGTATATAGTACTTTAACTGATTAGATAGATTTTCTGCACCCTTTTTATTATATGCCAATGCCAATAATCCCTGAAGAATTACATACTTAGATTTCAACAATTCAATAAGTGGTGAGTTCCAAGAAATATTCTTATCTCCTAAGGGGAAAATGATTATGGATCCCTCTTAATCTCTTATTTATACATATCTATAGTACTGTTAATTGTGTATAATAGAAACTTAACTCTGCAGTATCCTGCTAGTTTAATTTAGTAGGTATAATTGATTATTATTCACACCACCTATATATTCAAAGTATTCTATTCTGTCACATTCTGACTAATAGTCAAATAACTACATCATCACATTTCAATCCACTTCTGCTCTACATAAGCTCTGCCAATTAATCCTCATCTCACTTATATTTATTTCCATGAAAATTTATCTGTCTGGGCAACTAGTCATGTGATAACTAGCTATTATGTATATATTATCATGTTATTGAAGTACCTTTGTATTTGCTATGAAATCTAATAGTATCATTATTGCTGCTAAGGGAGAACCCCTAATAGGTATAGGGATAAAAGACAGGGAGAGAAATAGCATGGGGAGAATAGACACTGGAAGAAAAGATATGGGGAAGAACATACATGGGTGGAAAAGGTACAGCAAAATAGGTACCTTAGAAAAGCATTACATTATTCCATATCAGTGCCATTTCCATAGTGCATATTTGTAATGTGGGAGGAATTGACTCCAAGATACACTCAACTTGAGGTATTCCTTCTAAGTATCCCCTATCTTGTCTCGCTATCGGACTTGATATTGGACTTATACAAGGACTGATAGATGGGTAACTTAGAAGTTTCGCTTAGGTGCAGAAAATAATTAGAATCGAATCTATGTACAACTGCTTCCCAATAAGAATATATTGTTAAAACTTGTTCTTTATCGTGGAAAGGTTGCCCTCTATACCAGTGCAGCATTGAGAGGTCCTTATACTTCTTTCCTCTGCACTCTAACTACTATTTCTGACTATGCTTTTCTCTAGATAAATTACTACCATCCTCTTGTTTTCCAATCATCTTGCTCTGTCAATCAGTCGGCCTGAACTTCCTCCAAGCCAATGGTATCCTTGCAATCCTCCAATCTGTTGAGACCAGAAGTATCTTTCTGATAGACATCTCCAGACTGATTGGTATCCATCGAACTGATGTCATGCAGACTATTTTTCTCAATATACCATTCGACAGTCCTCTATCATATTGTACTCAAGTGTCGTTATCGTACTGGCCATAACTAATGCCAATCGAGAGTTGCCTCCTATAGAGGTGATGATGGCTGGCATCATTCAGAATATTTGTCCCAACAGACTATAGGGATTGGTGTTTGCACGGTATTAACAGGCTATTACAGCTCTGAGAATACTGAAGGGTGGGTGGTTATAATGAAGTCGAAGAATATGTGCCTGGTGGTCATTGGTGTGGTGATAGTACTTGCTTGAAATGAATGAACCTTATTCCATTGGCACCTGACAGCATCATCGAGTGATATCTTGTGACCCTAGAACCATGACTATTCCCCAAGGTGTAACAATATTACTGCTATACAAAAGACTCTCTAATGCAATTCTTGCACTTAAACTTCATTTTGTTTAAACATAGGAAATTTGAAGACACTGTTCTGTATCATTGAAGAAGTATATTTCTCACTCCCATAGAGTGCCCTCAGAGACTTCTTCCCATAAGAGTAATTATTTGCAATAAGGGTTAATATGACTATATAGGCAGATTGCACAAAGTAAGGATCGCTCCAGTGATAAAATTGTACTTACTTGTGTACTCCCCATCATATATTATGGTGAAGCAAATATGGGGGCTGAGGGTTAATAGCAGAAGAATCCAATATCAGCTTTGATTGATATAACACTCTTATAGTATTCCATTGTGAGCTCTATACCCCTACAATCCCACCACCAAAATATTATGTAATATTATCACTACCTAGTCACTGCTAGAAGAGAAATAACAGGGTGCTTTACAGTAAAAGTATCTGCCACTTGCATTGTGATACCTGGTACATCAAGAGATTCTTATATTACTGTATAATTCTAGCACTGGTGGCCGCTGTGCTGCCCCCAGGATTAACAGAGGATGATGTGGTTGATGGAAACATTGTAACGGACGGGGTCGGGGGTAGGTGATACTGGGAACAACTAATGTGATATCATACGCAGGACAAAGGTGCTCGAAGTTTGTTTCAACAAATCAGGACTAGACAAGAGTCGAAGCTGTTTCTGATTCGTAACTTGCTTAGCTATACAAGAGAGTGAGCAAAGAGAGAACAACGGCAAATGATCCAACACCGAAAATACACTCTGTATATACAATTTGTTCCCTATTGTCGAGCCATTCCTCATGCTCCACTGTACCATCCAAATCTTATCCTATGATCTTACAAACCACCAACATACTAGCTGATGAATACAACCATGCCACATTGTATGACGTCGCAACACCTGAAACCACTTCCTTATCATACAAAATTTTCCTGCCATCAGCTCGCCACATCGTCTGGGTCTCCCAACGTCTCCCCCTTTCCGTAGCCGGATTTCCTCCCACCACCCCCGAATTTGCATTATAATTCCTAAGTACCTCTCTACTTGTTGAAACCATGACAGTATCCCCTCCCTAGATTCGAGGTCCTCCGAGAATATTCTCCAATGGTCCTAGCTTCTGTGTGTATTGTTGGTGGAACTCCTCCACCCCTTGTAGGTCATGTACAAACTTCGCAGGTTTCCCATTCAACAAAACATGTCCAGTCCACCATATCAGATACTGTAACTGATTTCCGATATACTCTACCATCCTCAACACCGGAAACCTGATATTCCTCTTCTCCATCAACCTCTACAGGTGGGGGGGGATGAATCTGTTGTCCCTCTATGGAGTCCTCTACAAGCAAAGCCACAAGGGAATCAACTCGATGGATTCGTATTGACGCAGGTAACTCCAATTCATATGCATAGGGGTACACTAGTCTGCACACCTCAACAGGCCCCAACCGCTTCTAGTTCAGCTTTGGGGTCGGGTGGGTAATTCATATGTTTCAGGCATCCAACCAAACCTTTGACCCCACCTGGAAATTCGGTTCAGGCATACGTTCCCTATTTGCACCATCTTCTGAAATGCCTGACTCCGTCTCAACAACTCTGGCAAGTGTTCGTGAACCTGTTGCATCATAGCTCAAACTTGATTCTCATCCAACCTTCATTGATCCCACTCCTGTGTTGGTTCTCCTGCAAATGTCATATTTGGATCCACACCCTGAACTGCAAAGAATGGTGTACGCTTGGTCGACTCCGATATCCCATTATTCTCATCAAACTCAGCCAGTGGTAACCACGTTACCCAAACATCCTGTTGGTGATTTACAAACACCCGAAGGTACTGTTCCAAACCGGCATTCATTTGTTCAGTCTGGCAGTCTCTCTCTGGATGGAATGCTGTCGACATGTGTTGCTTAATCCCCAACCTGATACATATTTATCCTGAAACAGTTGAAGCAAACTGAAGTCCCTAATCTAAAAAAATTGTTACCAGCAACCAATGGGGACGTACAACTTCCCATACAAATAACCTGGCTAATTCTACCACATCAATTGTGGTATGAGAGGACATAAAATGCCGCATTTTGGACAGTCTATCTGCTACTACCCAAACTGCATCAAACTCTTCACATTCAGGTAGTCGTACCACAAAATCCATCGAAATATCTTCCTATTGTTTTTCCAGATTTGACAGTGCTTGAAGTACCCCAATTGTTGTATGCCTCGAAGTCCGAAACAGTTGGCAGCTATTGCAATTCTGTACCTACTGATCCACCTTGTTCCGCATATCCTTCCAATAATACTGTCTATCCAAAAGTTCAAACATTTTCCCCCTTGCTGGAGATTCAGCCAGTGCAGTATCGTGATGATTCTGTACCAATTTTAACCGTAACTGATCATCCTCCGGAACATAACATTTCCCTTGCTACTGAACTTTACCATTCTGCTCAATAAACTCCGCTACAGTAATTTCATTGAGGCTGCCATTCGTTCGTATGGCTATAAAGATCTTCTCTGGTAACGGATCCGTCTCATTTGCTGGATTGAAATCATCTGACATGGAGGGTCGGTTCTGTGTGGGCGAGCCGTCTGCCAGCAACTCCAATTGTTCTGGTAGAATCTGCAGCTTTAACACCACTTGTTCAATATTTTTGAATCATTTATCCCCCCTCTCAGGGAGGTCTCCCGGCCTCCTTGTCAACGTATCTGCTTTCTCATTCAGTTTTTCTAGTCTATACACTATCTGGTAGTCAAAACATCAAAAATTCCGATCTCCAGGCCTGACTGCGATTCAGAAGATTTTTCATCAAATAACACTCAAGATTCTTATGATCTGAATTCAATTGCAAAGGTCGTTCAGCAACTTCACACTCCGGCCTCCGCTCCTCAAGTGCCTGTATAATCGCCACTAGCTCTTATCAGATATATCATAATTACATTCAGCAGGCATAGGCTTCTTTGAGAGGTAAGCCACAGATGCAACACTCCCTCATCATCACATTGTAACAATACTCCTGCAGACACATAATCCAACACATTTGTTTCAAGTATCACCTCCCTTTCATGGTCGAAATGACGGAGGGCAGGTGCCATTGTAAACACAGATATGATAGTCTCAAAAGCCAATTGTTGCTTTGCTTCCCATACCAAAGGTTCATCCTTCTTTGTCAACCATGTTTAGTGTTCCACTTTCTCAGAATACTTGGGTATAATTCATTAATAATAATTGCAATATCCCAGGAAGTGTTGTACTTCTAAGAGATTATTCAACCATCCATTCGTGGTCTACTCCACCCGGCCCCAATTCTGAACAGTATCGACCTTATCCTCATTGATCGACATACCCTGTGTTGATATAATCATCCCCAAACACCTCACGATTTCCTTGTGAAATTCACACTTCTCCAGATTCTAATACAACCCTGCTTCCAATAGCCATTGCATAATCCACTTAATATCACCAACATGTTCCTTCTCTGAATGACTATACATCAGAATGTCATCCAGATAAGCCGATGCAAAATCATCCAAAGCTTCTCTAATGGCATTATTCATATAGCCCTGGAAGTCCACTGGTGCAGGCACTGTTCCAAACTGCATCACTGTAGGTTCAAACAATCCATATCTCGTCCAGATAGTTAAGTTTTGTTCATCCCCCTCCTATACACAGAGTAAATTTTAAGCCCCTCACACATCCAGGTTTGTATATATGCCTAGTTTCCCTAAATCATTCAGTGCCTCCTTTATCAATCGGAGGGGATACTGATTCTTTATCATCTTACCATTCATATCTTGATAGTCAATACAGTATTGTAATCCTCCATCAGGTTTCTTGGTGAAAAATTCTGGTGCAGCAAACAGTGATGACGACTGTTGTATAAACCCCTTGGACAGATTCTCCACCAGATTTTTCTTCAACATGACCTACTCGGCCCTTGACATTGAGTTTTGTGGTCCCCATGTTGGTGTCTCCCCATTCTTCAGGTGAACTTAATGTTCAATGCCTGGTCAATGAGGTGGTAACCGGTCTGCCAATACCTTTCTGAACAACGGAAGAATCTCAGAATACTGATCCGGAACATTTTACTCCATTGGGGGTCCCTCCAGATCCTTCCCCTCGATCGCTTTATTAGTATCATATAGTGATGCCTGAAATACTGTTAGCTTCCCTTTCTTTACAGTGCGGAAGAATGAGGCTCCATTCAGCATTAGGATATTTCCTCGAAATGCTTTCCGTGGTCGTATCTGTGGTGTGAATATATCCCTGGCCAAATATCCGAGTTCCAGAGGTTCCTCTGTAACTCCTTGTACTGTTACTGGTGCATCGTGGCAACATGTGATGCAATTTTCAGATGCAAACCTAACAGTATTTAATGTGAATCATATCACCACATCATGTAATCGTAACCAGGGAATTCCCAAGACAATTGGATAGTGTTCTAACTGGGTAATAATCATTGGCAGCTGTTCTCCATGGTCTTGTATCTTCATGCCAACTTTAGCAATATGCGTAGTATCTCCTGACTCAATAGGTCTTCAGTCAAGTACTTCAACCTGTTTCTTTCCCTGGAATTCCTGCAGGGTTATCTGATGATGGCAAGCAAAATCTTGATCCATAAATACAATACCTGTAGCCCCACAATCAATCAATGCATGTGTAGATATCTCTTGATTATTCACTGTCAATGTGCAGGTTATAACTAAATGTTTCCCTTCCATTGATCCTTCTAATACCTCCACCTTGCTAACTAATAATCGCGAAATTCAGAAACGTTTCAAAGCATTTAAAACTAAACTTTGCCGTCAACCAAAGCGCCATCCTGCTTGGGTTGATCTAATCTTTTCCCGATTTCTTGGAACCTTCCTTTGTTCCTACATCCTGAATTTCCGCTCCAGCTGCCTTGAAAGTCTGAGCCTTCTTTCTCCCTGCACATTCTGCTGCCTTGTGGTTAATCCCACCACTGTACAATCACCTCCCATCCACAAACACCTTCACCATAACTTCCACCAGGATTCTCCTCTCACGTGCGCCAAGGTCCGTAGGTGCAGGTTCAGTATATCCCGCACCTGGTCCTGCAGGGGCCATTTCAGAAGCTTTTTGAGGTGGAGGAGGCCTGGGGGAAGCGAAACCTATCCCTCCTCCTCCCCTAATTTGGGCCGCCTTCTCCGCATGTTGCTGGTGGATCAGATTGTCCCGTTTCTGGCAGACCATCACAACTGCGGGAAATTCCTTGGGCATATCACTATAAGTGAACGAATTCCTCATTTCCTCGGACAGTCCCATCCTCAGGGCATTCTGCAGGGCGAAACGATTGCAATCCAGGTTGGCAGTGATTACTCGAAACTCAGCATAGTACTGAGAGAAGGCACGGTTGTATTCCTCAATCTCCCGCATTTTCCGTTCAGCATTGATTACTTGGTTATGGTACCCAAATGCTTCTTCCGAGAGTGGTACAAAAGCTGGTCGGTCTTGCAGCCCGATCATTCTGTCCTCACAGACGTGTGGCAAGATCTGGTCTAATGCTACTCCCCTAAGTCGGTTGAATGCGTAGGGCATCTTCAATTGATTGTCAGCAAAGCTGGCAGGCTTGTGTGGTATAACCATCCGGAGTTGAGCAATCCAGCCTCTCAACTGAGATCGATCCGACATTGGCAAGTCCAGGCAGTCGGGAAACTTCGAACCTCTGTCTTCTAGAACCTGGGGAGCAGGCAGAGCTGCTCAGGCTGCCAATGTCACAGGGCTCGGTAACTGCATCCTCAAACCACTAACGTCCTCACCGGATTCCTGTGCATCGTGGGTCATCTCCGCAAGTTCCTGTCGATGCTCTTCGTTCGTGCCTGGTGCGGCAGAACTCCCCCTGGCCTCGTCCCGTTTGTCCGTCACGGTCTGTTTCCGCTGTTCCAGCTCGGTATGATCGCACTGCGGAGGCGGAATGAAATGCTTCCACTGTAGGTCTGTGATCTGTCGCAGTAGGTCGATGATCTGTTGTGAGTCATTGCACACCATCTGCATCTCCGGGATGGGCTGTGAGTACTGAGGCAACCTCATCAACACCTCCTGTGTTTCTGCAAACGCCTCGTTCAACTCGTTGAACCCAATGGCGTCCCTCTGGATGTTGATGAGTGTCATAATGGTTTGTTGGTCCTCAGGGGACAACATGGCCGCTCGTGGTTCCGTTGATCCTGTCATGGTAACGGATACACCACATCTACCAGTGCCATTTATACAGGTCGATTTCGGAGGAAGTCAGGGTTAGAGGTACCACATCAACCAGTCGAATCTGAATGGACTTAGCTGTTGTTGCTGCTGCTGCTGCGTATCCGACTGTTGATTGTGCTCGTACACAATTGTGTCCCATGCAATTGCAATCTTCTTCAGAGTCACAATCAGTATACAGACCGAAATGCAGTCTGCGGTACTTTATCCAATACTGCCCAAACTGTGGGTCATGAATATCCGGACCACCGCCCTCTCTGGCTGCGTCTGTCCAATAAGTATTCACAGAGAAGGGAACGTCTGACTGTCCCCAAAAATCAGCCTTCAAAGGGTCTTCTTTGAAACTCGCTGCTGATAGAGCGTCAATTACCTCAAATGTGTTCAAAGGTTCGGGTTCAAAAACAATGCAAGAAGTTCCAGCAATATGAAATCAATTCATTCGACAAGTACAGTTACTGTCCTACTGGTACATTCCAGTATGGTGATCGATGTGGGTACTGACAGATATCAATTGCTGTGAGTTGAAGTGACACATCCACACAATCATTGCATACGTGTATCCAATGACGGTTCAGTGCTATGTAAACCCAATACAAAAGAGAGTATGATTCGGAAAAATATGTACACCCTGTCGAGGGATGTTGGAACATTTAATATCAGTTATGACGGAGTAGGAATTGTTCTAGGGTAACGGGCGGGGTTGGGAGTTGGTGAGATGGGTAATACTTGATGTACTATCATGAACAGGGTTGCACTCAATTTCAGTGAACATATCGAAAATTGTTGACATTCGGTGTATGAAATGTAGATTCATGCGTGTCATGGTATAATTGAAGGACTTCTTTAATATTTCAGTTTTACATTAAGATTTTCATGTTGAAGATGATTGATCTATCTAAAGAGGTCATAGGGACTATATATATGGTATTCCATGTGCGTATGCGTACGCACTTATCTCTATATTGTTCATATAAGCACACGGAATGTGTCTTTCTCGATTCTTATTGCTCTGAATCCAGTGGCTGAGTGGCTGAGTGGCTGATAGTGGCAAGTATAAACCACAAGAACTCAAATTAAAAATGACCAACTAATTTAAGTCTGCAAGTTGCACTCTGACAACAAAGTGTGATATACATGAAATGTGTATAACTCTATCTGCTTTCACATCCCAGGTTGACATTCACGATATTTTTAATATTGGGTAAGTAGTTGTGGATAAATACCTTTACTGTAATGTTTTTATACGGTAGTATGAGGAGAATTTGCAATGGAGTAAATTGGCAACTGGGAAGTGAAATAGGACCTATTTATGGAAGTTTCATCCCTAGAACATATTGTGATCAGAGCAAAACTTGGTGACATCATTGGATTTCAAATCATGCAAATAGCTGAACAGAAAGCTTCTTTTCAGCTGACAATAATTGCTCTGGCCATAGAAATAGTACCAACTTACAAAGACTTGGAGAGATATACAAGTGGGCTTGGTACCTATACAGTGGGTATACTCTAGAAGTTGGAGTAGAGTGTATACAGGGTAGTGAAACAATCCATATTATATCTCCTCTGCTTACATTGTCAGGGAAAGTCAGCAGGGAGATAGTGGTGACCAGAATTACAGGGATAACAGAGGTGAACTGGGTAATGGGGAGTGTATATATTTAAATGACTCTGGGGTAGATAGGTACACTTAGAAAAATGACATTAAGTGATACATAACTCATAGAGAAGCAGTTTCTGGGATCGTAATCCATAACATATTTGACACATGACTGGAAATGCTCCTATGATGCTGTGTGTTGACTAAATTTCTATGATATGTGTACAATGTTGTGCTTCTCATACTGAATATCATACTGTATTCAATAATACTGCCGAAAACACTTCATTGCATATTCTCAAGTATGCGCTCAGAAGAATCTTGAGTACACTCCCAGACATGATCTCAAGTATGCTTCCAATCCCACTCGATGTCTTATTCCGAACCTACTTGACTCTACTTTTCCAGGTAAGTTTTCAAGATGCTTCCAAGTACACTCCAAGAACCGTCCAAGGTACATCTCCCAATACATTCTCAAGTACACTTCTGAGCATTCTGTAAAGGATGGTCCTGCATGATCTCGATGGTACACTCGCAGTCATATATTCTCTTTCATAGACTCTCATGATACTTTCAAGCACACTCCCAGGCATGCTTGCAAGTATGTTGCCAATTGCATTACATGATACACTCCCATCCTACTTGGCTCTATGCTGTCAAGTTCACTCTCAAGAGGCAAGACACTTTCAATTTCACCTGACTATATGCTCCTATGTATGCATCTAGGAACTTGATCTAGAGACTTACCGAGTTGCAACCACCAGCCACCAGGAGGCAGATGGTAGATAGTTGGAAGTGGGAGGCATATTGTCGCAGAAATCATATCATCAGTCAATATTAATGTGTGATACATATCTTTAATGTACCCACCACAATGAGATCTCACAATGCCTCATAGTTATGGAACTGACAATCACAATTTTAGATTCTAAACAATCAGAAGAAAACTTAATCTTGCGACTTGGATTTTCAAGCAAAGTCTGCTACCCACAGCCTACAGATTGTGAGTGTATGTGTACACATTCAGTCCAGAGCTGATAGTAATGGTGGCAACGGCATGATGGCGATGGTGATGATGATAATATTGATAGTATTGGTGATGGTGATGATAGTACCTGAAGCACATAGACAAGCAGATTCAGTTTGTCAACATTTGTATCAAACCTTCCCCAAACTCATATATTTTCATCGGCCAAAAGCATCATGTGGAAAACTCAACTCTTCCCAAAGTATGCATCTCTCGGACACAGCGTTCACACATTGCTCTGTCATGCAGATTTGCAGAAAGCTCCCAAGGCGGCTATGAAGCAGGCTTCCAAGCAGCATTTCCAGCAGGGTTCCAAGCAGCATATCAAGTGGACTTCAGAGTACGCTCTGATAAGGAATTCAAGTGCCAGCAGACTTACCAGCAGACTCTGTACTGCTATTACAGCCATATAGTAGACACCAGCATACATCCATCTCTGGCCACCAGTCTTATATAGTTCCTTAGGCACAGAGGCACACCTCTATGAATGGACTGTAGATGACAATAGACTACACAGTGTGAAGAGGTTCACAGAAAGCTTGCAATGCACTGTGCATTTACACATGTATGGATACTGCAGGCTATTGTCGATTTGTACTTTTGCGGATGTATCATTTTACCACCCAATGAAATACACATTTTATTCTTTCCAGCTCTTGGTTACATTTACTCGTATTGAGCTTCTGTTGATCCATGCACTATCTATAGTTCCTCAAGATTGGGTGTTCCATTACATCCTGTCGCCCTCTTCTTATACTCCTCGAGGGAGAACCGCTCACACCAGAAACTCGTTACAATGTTCTAAGAGGTATAGTGGAATGTTGACGATAGGCCTTCTGCCTTCTAGATTCAATGATTCACCACTACAAGTCATAGGGTATATCAGTGGCAGTGGAGTAAGTTATAGAGCCTCACTCCTTTTGCAACTGTGGTCATGATTCCTTTCTCCATTCCACTTCTCCACCATAATATCCCTCAACAGAAACAACCAACAGAGTCCCTGGATAGTCTATGTAGTAGAATATTCACCTGGATACATACAGTCATTGGTGTGGAGGGTGGCATGGCACAATATATGTGGTATTTGGTAGAGAAACCAGGTGGTGCATTCAACTTTTGTCCTTCATACAAATCAATTCATAGATGTCACAAGATTATATTTACATATTCTAGCACAGCGAAATGGCTGCCAGGAGTTAATATCATATCTGGAAGTTGGGCACACTTCCAGATATGATATCAAGTCCTGGCAGCCATTTCGCTGCACTAGTACATATAAAGATAATCTAGTGACATCTAGGAATTGATTTGTGTGTAGGAACAAAGTTGAATACACCACCTGGTCTCTCTACCAAATACCACATATATGGTGCCATGCCACCCTCCACATCAATAACTGTCTGTATCCAGGTGAATATTCTACTAAATAGACTATCCAGCCACTCTGTCAGTTGTTTCTGTTCAGGGACTTTATGGTGCAGAAGAGGAATGGAGAAAGGAATTGCGACCACAGGAGCAAAAGAAGTGAGACTCTACGACTTACTCGACTGCCACTGATATATCCTAGAAATTGTAGTAGTGAATCAGTGGATCTAGAAGGCTGAAGGTCTATCTGCAACATTCCACCATACATCCTGCAGCATTATAAGGGTATTCTGCTGGGAGCAGCTCTAGTGTGAGGAGCATAAGAATATGGTGACAGGATTTGACAGAACACGCAGCTTTGAGAAGCCACACTTAGTGCCTGGATCAACAAAAGCTCAACATGAGTACACGTAACTAAGAGCTGGAAAGAATAAAGTGCATATTTCATTGTGTGGTAAAATAATACATCAGCAAAAGTACAAATTGAACACAGCCTGCACTATGTGTACCTGTGTACATGCACAACTCATAGCAAGCTTTCCATGAACCTCTGCACAATATGCAGTCTATCATCATCTACAGTCCATTCATAGAGGTGTGCATCTGTGTCTGTGAAACTATATAAGAGTGGTGGCCAGAGATGGATGTATACCTGGGTTACCTACATGGCTGTTATAGCAGTACAGTGTCCACTGGAGAGCCTGCTGGCACTTGAACACCTTATCCGAGCCTACTCTGAAGCCTGCATGATATTCTGCTTGTAAGTCCGCTTTATAGCCTCCTTCGAAGCCTGCTTGATGCCTGCATGACAGCGAGATGGTCGAGAGCTGCAGCTGGGAGATGCATACATTGGCAGCAGTTGAGTTTTCCTCAGGATGCATTTGGCTGATGAAAATTTATCAGATATTGGAAGGTTTGACATGAATGTTGACGAACTGAATCTATTTATCTGAGTGCTCCTGGTACTATGATCACCATCACCAACACTTTCATCGTCACTATCATCAGCATGGCCATCATACCATTGCCATCATCACTATCAGCCCTGGACTGAATGTGCATACATTCACCTACAATCTGTAGGCTCCAGGCAGCGGATTGTGCTAGAAAATCTGAGTCCGATGATCGAATTTCCTTCTTTTTCAGCACAATCTAAAATTGTGATTGCCAATACCATAACTATGAGGTATTGTAACATCTCATTGTGGTGGGCACAATAAAGATATTGTTCACACTGTAATATTGATTGACGTTATGATTTCTGACATGATATACAACCCACTACCTACTACCCATCATCTGCCTCCTGGTGCCTGGTGGCTGCAACTCTACAAGTCTCTTCATCACATACCCAGAAGCATTTATGGGAGCATATAGTCATGTGAAATTGGGAGTGTCTTGCCTTTTGAGAGTGAACTTGGAAGCATAGAGCCAAGTAGGCTGGGAGTGTATCATGTAATGCAATTGGGAACATACTTGAAAGCATGCTTCTAAGTATGCTGGAGAGCATCTTGAAAACTTACATAGGATCATATATGGCTGTGAGTATACCATCATGTGCAGTTTGGAGCATTGTTGAGAGGATGCTTAGAAATGTACTCGAGAATCTCCTTGGACTTATACCTGGGAATCTACCTGGAGTGTATTTGGACTCTTGCTGAAATCTTACCTGGGAGCACAGAGTCAAGCAGGCTCGGAATGCGTGATTCAGTTCAATTGTAAGCATACTAGGGATCGTTCTCGCATGTATACTTGAGAGCATCTTGTGAGCTTACATGGGAGCATGAAATGAAGTTTATTCAGCTGAATTATTGATTACACCATAATGTATAGTATCAAGTATACAACATTGTGTGCATATCATAGTAATGGAGTCAACGTGCAGGAATATGGGAGCTCCTACTGGCATCTGTCAAATATACTGTGGATTACGATTGCAGAAACCTCTTTTCTGTGGGTTATGAATTAAATAATGTTATTTTTTTTGGTGTACATATCTACTTCTGAGTCTTCTAAATATATACCCTTGCCATCACCCAGTCCACCTCTGTTATCCCTGTGCAGCACCATCCCCATGTTGGCTTTCGGTGCCGATATAAGCAGTGGAAATAAGATATGGATGTTTCCACCACCCTGTTTAGACTCAACTCCATCTTTTACAATATACCCACTGTATAGGTTCCAAGCCCACTAGTATATCTCTCCAAGTTTCTGTAAGTTGGTACTATTTCTATGGCCAGAGCAATTATTGTCAGTTGAAAAGAAGCTTTCTGTGCAGCTATTTGAATGATTTGAAATCCAATGATGTCACCAAGTTTTGCTCTGATCACAACATGTTCTAGGAATTAAACATCCATAAATAGGTCATATTTCACTTCCCGGTTACCAATTTACTCCATTGCAAATTCTCATCATACTACTGTAAAAAAACATTACAATACAGGTATTAATCCGCAACTATTTACCCAATGTTAAAAATATCATGAATGTCAACCTGGGATGTGAAAGCAGGTAGAGTTATTTACATTTCCTATATATCACACTTTGTTGTCAGAGTGCAACTTGCAGACTTAAATTGGTAGATTGTTTTTAATTTGAGTTCTTGTGGTTTATACTTGCCACTATCAGCCACTCAGCCACTCAGCCACAAAATTCTGACCGATAAGAATCGAAAAAGACACATTCCGTGTTCTTATATAAATAATTCATGGCTGACTATCATCAGCCCATATGAATACCATAAACTCCACAGCCCAGTAAGTTTATCAAAGGCTGACAGCCTAATTATGCAACATTTCCTGTTACTATATGGCCTGGAAGGAAATCGCCGATACACTGGAAGTCGGCCAATTGACTCATACGCTGCGGACTCATACTGATACACTCATATACGAGTTTTCACTTGCCACTAGACTCTGCCACTGGCATTTCAAATCATAGACTTCCTCAGACTTCTACAGTGCTCCAGGCTCCCATGTATATGAAGGTGGAGATTCTCCTTGAGATAGTTCCATAAACCTCGTCTGCTTTACATATGCAATATTTCTCCTCGTTATGAACGCAAGTGATTTGTTGTGCACTGAACCATACAACAAAAGTCACCTATGGCATACTTCACTCCAGCCATACTGGGCTAAAAGACTTATATTGTTCTCAACCCTAAAGGGGTTGCTGGAAAGATTCCCTCTCATAATGAGGCATAAGAGCTCATAATTTAAATTTCAGCAACTTTGCAACTTTTTTTTTCATCATAATGCTTCATGATGTGCCCACCTGGCTGCTGCCTTGATTGATTTGCCTCTGCATTACCACTCCCCTAATCATCCATAATGGAAACCCCATCCATCCAATTGCCCAGCATGATGCTCACAACGGTACATTAGGATGTGAAATCCCAGATGTTTTGCTTACAGATGGTGATGATTTATTTTGATGATTTATTATGAAGCAGTACTAGGTACTACCAGCTTTAAAATTTCAAGCAAAATTCTGCTTAAGTTTCAAAATTTGTTTCCAAATTTGTATTATAGGCCCTTAGGTAGCATTATGGGGCAGAATTCTCTCTGCCACCCCTTGTAGGCTTGAGTAATGTATAAGTCCTTAAGCCTAGTATGGCTAGAGGGTAGTATGCCAGGGGTGGCAAAATCTAGGCTTTACATAGATGTTATATCTAACTTTCATGTTAAAGTATTAGTCTTCATAGGAGGCTACAGTGGGTTGGCTTTTGTCGGACGGTGTACTGTGTATTATCATTGACTTGCGACATGGCTTGGATCGCTAATGGGAACCACGCGGGCCTTATTAGTCATGCAGGTATTTCACAATAGGACCTAGTAGGATATTGTTTACTCTTAGGTAGAGTTACTTGCTAATAACCTGTCATAGCTGATGAGATTCACTGGGTTCTTGCAACTGGTAGTTTACTCTAATTCAAACTTCATAAGGCTCTCTCCGCTTCTAGCTGATCACTGGAGGAGATTTGCAGATATACAAGACTCCTGAATTGAGATGCAATATCTTATTTTGCAAATTTTATGCCGAAATTATTCTAGTGACTGCTTTCAGAAGCCCTCTGGTAGACGTTCATTTGTGTGTTATGAGCTATTACTATTTATATTTCTGTGCCTTATTATTCATATACATACATGGAATGTGTCTTTTCCAATTCTTGTTCGTCAGAATTCTGTGGCTGTGTGGCTGAGAGGCTGATAGTGGCAAGTAAAACCACAAGAACTCAAATTAAAAATGACCCACTAATTTAAGTCTGCAAGTTGCACTCTGACAACAAAGTGTGATATACATGAAATATGTATAACTCTACCTGCTTTCACATCTCAGATTGACATTCATGATATTTTTAATATTGGCTGAGTATTTGCAGATTAATACCTTTACTATAATGTTTTTTTACAGTAGTATGAGGAGAATTTGCAATGGAGTAAATTGGCAACTGGGAAGTGAAATAGGACCAATGTATGGATGTTTCATCCCTAGAACATGTTGTGATCAGAGCAAAACTTGGTGACATTATTGCATTTCAAATAATTGAATTAGCTGAGCAAAGCTTCTTTTCAGGTGACAATAATTGCTCTGGCCATAGAAATAGTACCAACTTACAGAGACTTGGAGAGATATACAAGTGGGCTTGGAACCTATACAGTAGGTATACTGTAGAAGTTGGAGTTGAGTGTATACAGAGTGGTGGAAAAATCCATATTTTATCTCCACAGCTTACATTGGCAGGGAAAGACAGCAGGGGGATGGTGGTGCACAGAATTACAGTGATAATGGAGGTGGACTGAGTGATGGGGAGTGTATATATTTAGGAGACTATGGGGTCAATAGCCATATGGAGAAAAATGACATTACCTGATGAATAACTCATAGAGAATAAGTTTCAGGGATTGTAATCCATCGCATATTTGATGCATGGCAGTAAGAGCTTCTCTGAACCTGTGTATTGACTACATTGCTATGATACGCATATAATTTTTTCCCCTTCAAACTATGCATCATGCTGTATTCAATGATACTGCCGAATATACTTGATTGCACACTCCCATATATAATTCTTGGTGTTTGATCCAGCGACTTGCAGAGTTGCAGCAACCAGTCATCAGGAGGCAGATGGTGGGAACTGGGTAGTGGGTGGCATATCGCGGCAGAAATCGTCACGTCGTTCAATATCAAAGTGTAAACTGTATCTTTATTTTGTCCACCACAAAGAAATCTCACAATGCCTCATAAAATGTAGTCATGATATTGACAATCACAATTTCAAATTGTGCAGAACAGGTAGAAAATTGGATTTTGGGACTCAGATTTACAAGCAAAATGTGCTGCCCACCGTCTACAGATGATGGGTGTACGTGTACACAATGAGTGCATGGCTGATAGTGATGATGGATATAGTATGATGGCCATGGTGATTATAGTGATGATGATAGTGTTGGTGATGGTGCTCATAGTACCAGAAACACTTAGACAAGTAGATTTAGTTTATTAACATTCATGTCAAACCTTCCACGAACTCACAGATTTTCATCAGGCAGAAGCATTGTGTGACAATACCCAACCCCTCCTAATGTACACATTTCTCAGGTGCAGCTCTCGAGCATTGCTCAATCAGGCAGACATCAAGCAGGCTCTCAAGGAGGCCATGGAGCAGGCTTGCAAGCAGGATATCAACCAGGTTTCAGAGTAGACTCTGATACAGTGTTCAAGTGCCAGCAGGCTCTCTAGTGGACTCCATACTGCAATAATAGTCATGTAGTACAAACATGTATATATTCATCTCTGGCCACCACTCTTATATTGTTCCATAGGCACAAGTGCACACCTCTATGAATGGACGGTAGATGACTATAGACTGCACGTTGTGTAGAGGTCCATGGGAAGCTTCATCAGCAAAAGTGCAAATCGACTATAGACTGCGCTACGCGCACACGCGCACACGCGCAGCTCATAGCAAGCTTCCCGTGGACCCCTGCGCGACGCGCAGCCTATAGTCATCTATAGTCGATTTGTAGAGATGTGCGCGTGGGCCTATGGAACTATATACGGCTGGCGGCCGGAGCTGGACCTATACCAGTCTTCACTGCCTGCAGTTTTGCTGCTATACCGGTACGGTACACTATCGCTGAGAGTCCGGTTGAGAGCCTGCTTGAGAGCCTGCTTGAAAGCCTCTTCGACAGCCTGCTTGAGGGCCTTCTAGAGAGAGCCTCCCATCGGGAGGAGTAGTGTTTTCCACGGGAAGCTTTTGGCCGATGGAAAACTCTGAGTTTGTGGAAGCTTTGGCTAATAGAAAGCTCAAAGTCTGGAAGCTTTGGCTACTAGAAGGGTCTTAGTCTGTGGAAGCTTTGATGCTAACGTCTACATAGCCAACCTACTTGTCTAAGTGCTTCTGGTACTATGATCACCATCACCATCGGCATCATCACCATCGCCATCATCACCATCAGCCCCGGACCGAATGCGCACACATACGCCGACAATCGGTGGGAATCGAGCAGCAGAATCTACTGGAAAATCTGAGTCGGAGATCTGCTCTCCCCAAGATCCAATTGTCAACCTTTCCTGCAGAATCTAAGGCTGCAATTGTCAACACCATGACTGTGAGGCATCGTGAGATCTGGTCGCGGTGGGCGTGCTAAACATAAGGTTCAGACTATGATATCGACCGACGTCATGATTTCGGACACGATACGCCGCCAGCCACCCGCCACCCGCCACCAGCCTGACGCCTCCCGGTGCCTGGCGCCAGGCAACTCAGCGAGTCTCTGGACCGAGCACACAAGAGCATACATGGGAGCATATAGTCAAGTAAGATTCGGAGTGTCTTGCCTCTGGAGAGTGTATTTGGGAGCGTAGAGCCAAGTAAGCGGGGAGTGTCATCGAGTGCAATTGGGAGTGTACTTGAGAGCGTACTCGGGAGTGTACTTGAGAGCGACGGAGGTGTACATGGGTGCGTACTCGAAGGTGTTCTTGGGAGTGTCTTGAGAGCTGACTTGGGAGCGTACAGTCAAGCCGGCTGGGAGTGTCATCAAGTGCAATTGGGAGTGCATTTGAGAGCGTGCCCGGGAGTGTTTGAGAGCGTCTTGAGAGCTTACTTGAGAGCGTACAGTCAAGCAGGCTGGGAGTATGCCACCGAGTGCAATTGGGAGCATCTTTGAGAGCATGCCCGGGAGTGTACTTGAGATCGTACTTGGAGGTGTACTTGGAGGTGTACTTGGAAGTGTACTTGGGAGAGTCTTGAGAGCTAACTTGGGAGCATAAGTCAAAGCAGGCTGGGAGTGTGCCATCGAGAGCAATTGGGAGCGTAGAGTAGAGCAGGCTGGGAGTGTGGAATCGAGTGCAATCAGGAGTGTACTTCAGAGCGTAGATGGGAGCATGCAATGAAGTGCATCTGGCAGCTTACTTTCAAGTTGTATGTAGTGTGATATATAGTATCCAGTGTATAAAATCGTCTGCGTATCATAGTAATCTAGTCAACATGTAGGTCCGTAGGACCGCATAGTGCCACACGTCAAATATGCTATGAATTACCGTCCCAGAAACAGCTTCTCTATGAGTTACGCGTCGCGTAAGGTCATTTTTCCCGGTGTTGCTATGAGCTGTGCATGTACACCTGTATGCATTGTGCAGGCTAGACTTGATCTGTACTTTTGCCAATGTATCGTTTTACTACAAATTCAAATACACACTCTATTCTTTGCAGCTCTTGGTTACATGTACTCCTGTTGAGCTTTTGTTGATTCATGTAATATGTGCTGTTCCTCAAGGCTGGGTGTTCTATCAAATCATATCACCCTCTTCTTATGCTCCTCAAGCTACAACTGCCAGTGTTCCCAATGGGCCAGGCCGGCCCGCAGTCAGGACTGTGGCCCACAGGCCAGGCCAGTCAGGGCCCCCGAAATTAATAACTGTGCAGGCCAGGCCTACACTTTCGAAGCCTGGCAATAACTGTGGGTGACTGGGCCAACTATAGGCTTTTTGATAATAGAGTATGTCACCATTGCGGTCGGTAATCTGTAGTGGTTCGGTGTATATTCTAGAAGTCTCTAGATGTTGCCACAATTCACCAGTACAGTTCTTCACAATATATGACTCATACCATTGGCTTCCATCATCTGTTGAACTTACGGTTCTAAGCTTGTCTTTATCTATATACGTGGAGAATGATTTTCAGATGCTGGATGCACTCTACCAGGAAGCAATTATGAAGCAGAATTAAATGTACACATATCTTGGGCTTGAACCTCTGTATTTATAGTACAATCACACTGTTAGGCACCGATTGAAAATGCCAGTGCCAGTGGAAACTATAGTTACCTACAGGCGCCTACAGTTAAACTGTAGGCCTTAAGAACCATGGTTGGCCCAGTCGCCCATGGTTTCCACCAGCGTGAAGCCTGTAGATATAGGCCGTTCATCGGCCTGGCCTGTCACTCGCGGGTCAGGCCAGTTCTGACCTGAAACTGGCCCGCCTGGCCCATTGGGAACACTGACAACTGCTCACTCCAGAATCCACTTACAATCCTGCAAGAGGTATGGTGTAATGTTGAGGATAGGCCTTCTGCCTTCTAGATCCACTGATTCACCACTACAAATCATAGGGTATATCAGTGGCAGTTGAGTAAGTCATAGAGCCTCACTCCTTTTGCTACTGTGGTCTTGATTCCTTTCTCCATTCCTCTTCTCCACCATAATGTCCCTCAACCGAAACAACCAACAGAGTTGCTGGATAGTCTATTAAGCAGATTATTCACCTGGATACAGACAGTCATTGATGTGGAGGGTGGCATGGCACCATATGTGTGGTATTGGGTAGAGAGACCAGGTGGTACATTCAACTTTTTTCCTTCACACAAATCAAGTCATAGATGTCACTAGATTATCTTTCCATGTTCTAGCACAGTGAATTGGCTGCCAGGACATGATATCATATCTGGAAGTGTGCCCAAATTTTGGTACCCTCCAAGCACTTGAAAGCCAGGGGTAAGGTATACCTGGGAGTTGAGCTGGAGATAATCTATCTGAGTACCTCCAAAGGGCGGCGAAGCCGCCACCTTAACTTGTATTGCATAAAGAGATCTCAGCCTTCTCGTATCGCGACTTACTAGCTAGTACTCAGTGTTGTCAACCGTCCCGGCCGTCCGACATCACTGAGGACGGGACGGGACGGCGGCTTGCCGTCCGTCCTGAGCTAGGACGGAACGGCGCCGTCTTTTTTGAGGCCGGACGGGGACGGACGGAAGGGACGGCTGTTGACGGTAAATTTCCATCCCCGGCCGTCCCCGGCGGTCATCGGCCGACATCCATTGATGATTTGCGAGTCATCATACATAGTAGATATTCAGTTATAATAAATACATTTCTCCACTATCTTGACTGTAAATCAAGATCCTTCAACATCTACTCAATCCGAACCTAAATTCTTACTACTGATTGAGAGTCTAGAAATATAGATAAATCTATTTATATCTTGTACCGCGCGCTCTAGAGTTAAAGTATATGTATTAATAGTAGCCGCCCGATGTCAGCCAGTGACGGTGGATGACGGCCAACATGCCGTCCTCAGCGAGCGAAGACGAGACGAACGGTTGACAACACTGCTAGTACTAATATGAGATGATACCTCGTATGGAAAATTGCTTAGTTAGAAGCAATACCAGCTAATGGTGTTCAGCCGTACCTATTCCTAGATGAGTACGTACGCATTCGTACTTGGACTACCATATATATATGGCCTTGTGGCCCTCTTAGATAGAATACAATCAAGCTTCTCTATCTCTATACTTTTAACACTTTATATACAATGAGAGAGTCCGGAGATTCCGTCGGTCTTCGGAGGCCACTAAGGGTGGCGATTGGAGTGGCATGTGGAGTGGCGGAGTGGCGGTAGCAATAGTGTGAATTTATGTAGATGGTACTAATGACTCCAAGAGACCTCTCTAGGTCTCGTTCGAGGCCTCAAAACAACACTACTGTTGCATGTTGCATTTAGATGAAGGTAGTTGATTGTATTGACGTACGGTAGAGGACATCTTGTCGACCGTCAATCGGTGTATAACAGAGCTCGGGCTGTTTCCACATCTATCACAGGATAAATTATCTACATATATTTAACACTGACAAAGCCATGCTAAGCTGTCGTTCCATCCCTTCTGTGAACAGCACATATTATTAGACATTCGGCCCTTCTCTACGTAATAGCATGTGTTCTAAGTATGTCCATACGAAGCTAGACAATATTCTGGAACAGGAGCCTTGAAGAAGGCAAACATGAACATTCCGGGATCAGTATACAACCACCTAGTTTGATAGAACTGGAGCGTCGAGGTTAGACATCCTCTCAAGGTGGTCATAAACTCCTCAGTGCGGCTTGGGGCGTGAAACCCTGGTTCACCGGGTTGTAAGGAGCTTCCCCGACATCTCACTAGAAACATCGTGAAGGGATAATCTCACTAAATTGCTGCGTTCATTCGTGTCATACTACGCAAAAGGTTCCATCAGGTTCATTATACATAGGTTGGTATATTCTGCATACCATCCCCTCTCCGCCCTTATCAACCCAAGTTAACAATAGTTAAAGCAGGATATTCGGTGTACCATAGAGAAAGGGATAAGCGAGAGGGCAATAATTCAGAGCATTTTTCTGACGCAAGCTTGGGCTCCATTAATTGCCGCTGAGTTAATGCATGATAGAATAAAAACTTACTACGGATGATAGTATTGTGTCACCAATATTCATTGTAGCCTCGACGCCTCCAAAATCAACCAGGATCTTTAGATATCCCTCATCGGAAGCCGAGTAACGAATTATGTACAACCTTCCTATTGTAGTCTCTTCGGAGTTCGGTGTTTAATCGAACCAATCGGTTGCTCTCTGTCATTGGCATATGGGCATATGTTATTCACTACCTGGCAGATATCAAAGATGATAATGGTTTGAGTTTTTAATTCTCATTTAACTGGCAGTATCACCTCCGCATGAAGTCTTGTCCTGTGTGCCCACACGAACACGGAACATGTACGTTCCTGTTAATCTTGCCTGCCGAGGATCAACACCGCCCCGATCACATTCCCCGATCACAAATCAGCAAATCCTTAAGTCATAAAGGCAGACACAGCACGTTTTACTCTAGGTGCTACCATTCTATAGTTCCAATTGCATCATGACACCGAGCAGTTAGTTACCAATCTTCTCGGCTTCCGGCCACGCAATAAAGGCTGAGATCACAAAGTTCACAGATCAGCAAAGCAGCATAGATCGGCCAAAGCACTGGGCAGCAAGCTCCACACTCACGTAGCCGGATAACTCAAGATTGACACTACCTAGGCCCCTCTTCCTACATATCCATCGGGGAGCTGACGTCTTACGGAGTGATCGTATCGTTTGGAACAGTTACTAGCAATAGGAGCTAGACAGCCGTAAAGTTTCTTGTAGCCAAATACGGTAATTAAATCTCGATTGTCGCAAATTATTCGGGATTTTAACCTTACTTCGCTTTATGTTAGACTTGGACTAACCACTACGCCTCAAACTAGCCTAATTATGGCAGCGTTGAACTGCGTAGGTAGAGTACTATCTCACTGGGAACTACTCCGGGGCTACTTAATTAAATTCGAGGCTGCCTCTGGCTTTTATCACTTACGCAAACCTGATAAAAGGTTGGAGAGCCTAGCGAGACGACGACAAGTGCTGGTGGTGTGGGAAGGCGGCCTAGACGAGGGAGCATCTCTTCCGCCACTGCAGGCGGTGGCAGAATGAACAACGGGAGTTATGGAAAGCTGTCAAGCGAGAAACCGGCTAGAAAGACGATACAGGCATGTGCAGATCTCCGAGCTGTTTTCGACGGAGAAGTGTGATCAAGCGGTGATGGACTTCCTGGCGGCCACAGAGGTCGGGAACTTCCCACACCGATAAGCAGAGCGGGGGCGGAGTTGTTTGTCTTTCTCTTACGTTTCATTTGTGGCTGATAGTTCACTTTAGTTTCATTTGTTAAAGGAGAAGGAGGGTAGAGGGGTGAGCTCCCTCATCTAGCCGGTCACCCGGAAGGGGAAGGGAATTTGGGCACTGCCATACTCTAGTTAGAGTGAATGCAGAATGATTAAAACAAACAAAAAGGTTGGAGAGAGCAGCAAGGATTGGAGATGCACAAGCCGAAACTTGACAGGGATGACCCAACTTAATTACCCTGCCAAATTCCTGAATCCGAACTGTGCGGCGTAATAAGAAGCAACTTGGGCTAAGCAACGGTAATGGATGTTGAGAGATGAGCAGATGCAGTTTCATGATGTTTCCTTTGCGAATAATGTTCAGCCGATCCTCGGTATCTATTGTGTGGTGTAATACTGCATGAGTCGGGTCGCCAGGCTGCGGCGGAGGCAGGAAGTAGAACTGAGAGGAGTACTACTTGCTTCAAGAATTCCGGGTTGGCTTTCAAATAGGAGTAAAGGAGGATTCACCTAGGAACCTAGGGTAGCAAAAGATCAGTTTAACCCGGTTTCTCGAACGAATTTTTTAGAATCACTTTGCTCTACTCCCTGTTGAAATTTAGATTCAGAATCAGATTCCATCTTCAATAGACCGAGTATGCACTGTAACCTAGTTTGATGCTGTGCAGTTATGTACGGTGTTTACGGAGGCTGGGTGAGTGATCAAGGTACAATAACCAAAACGCATTGCTGTTCAACGTCATCTCTCCGTTGGGTTTTTTCTAAATGAGATAAATCAACCAGTGAGACACTTCTCAATGGTCTATCAACGTTTCCGATTACAGTGGAGATGTATGGTGAGAAGTGGTGAGAACAGATGACGAGTACTCTATTTCCTTGTCCACTATATGGGCATCTCGACACGTGCGACGCGAGATCCTATGCTATCTACTCTAATTATCTAATCAATCTCATTATGTCGTCCTCTGGGCCTCTCGACATCGCCACTTGACAAGTGCAATCTTCCCTGCTAACCAGACGTCATATGATACATGGCTGGTGATAGTTAAGATGACTTAACCAAACGGACTTAGTAGACATACGGTAGTGTTCAACAAGGTAAGCAAGATACTATCCAAGCAGACACATCATTATGGAGCAGGAGTTGCCGCTGGTCGCTAGCCAAATTTGTCGTCACTACACAATTCCCACCGCAACTCGCCGGCTTAGGATATGCGCAAATCGGGTCCTTGCGGATATTCTGCATATAGGCTGATAGCGGGTACCGGTGTCGGTCCAAGATATTCTGTAGTACTACCAGAGTCAGTTCGAATTTATAATTCCAGTCTTCTGGGTCTGAAATATTAAAGGGCCTACCGAGCAAGTCTCGGCGCAGGTATTGGAGGAACGAGTGATAGACACAGCGTAGACTATATGCTAAGACGTATATTATTGGGCCAAACACCCTCTTCCTCGCTCGTTACTTTCTATCGACACTATTTCACATCTTGCTACTCGGTTCTTTAAGGACCGCTTGAGGGAATGCCTCTCTTGCAACTTTCCTGAGAAATCTCGTAGTGCTCGAGCACTATTCCCAAACCATTCATTCAACTTACACCCAATACTCTCTCTACAGACAGGAATATAATTTGGTAATGACACTACGGTTGCTGATTGACAAATAAAATAACAGAGGAGAAAATTGTAATTAAACTGGAATGCAGATTTCGGTACCGACTTTCACAACTTGATTTGCTGCAGCGGACGAAAGCTAGAGTTCGATGGGTGTATTTAGCTTACTTCCGCGCAGGGCTAGGGTTACATGGGGTCCAAAAAAGCTTACAGGTCAAATAACCTGGTAGTATTAAACGGACCCGCTTAGGGCTGGCCCCGTGCCGCAGTGGTATCGCTCCTGAAAGTATAGGCGGGGTATACGGTCACAATGCTATGGGTTCGAATCCCTGTGCCAGCTCCCAGGTGTGAAGGGGACAAAGGGTAGCGGGTGGGGAACTCTGCCATTTAACCGGCTTGCCCGGAGGCGGAGGGGATATGGGGCTCTGTCATACTCTAATTAGAGTGCATACAGTATGAATAAAACAAAACAAAAAACGGACCCGCTTGCCACGAGTACTATCAACCCCGACTGTTGATTGATACTATCCCCGTTGCAATACCCTTGCTCAGCCTATATCAGAGAAGACATGCAGCTTGAAAATGACAATCACATCGAAGAAACGGACATCTCATCGAAGGTGAATCTGACAGCTGCGGTGGTCAATTATAAGCCTTCAAGTTTTAGTATGTGGAAAGCTGCACACATCCACCAGCTTAGGCGTATATGCGTTTTCTGTGCGCATCGGTATCTGGACAGTGGAGGAGTAAGTGTATGCTTGCAAGATTTGTGGAGTGAATTAGTCTGGTACAACAAGTGAATCCTGCCCGTCAATATAAACTACTGGAGTTTATTTATGTTTAAGCTCTCAAAGCTAGTTATGGTTTGCGATATACCGTTACCAGATTGTCGTTCCGATTTCCCGGTCCGCTGCACTGCGTTTCTGATTTGCAGAGACAACAAGGCCACACACATCAACGGAACCTCCGAGACTTGCCTGCAGCATTTAATATGTACAGTTAAGTTCATCCTGCCCTTCTACATACATTGTTCGTAACCAATTCCTACGTGGCACTGGCACTCAGCTGGCTGCAAGGTGAGCGGCACCAAGGCCTGGATTTCAACCATCGTTGTCGATTCATTTGTTTCAGTTACCCCATAGGATCAAGTGCAGCAATTATACATAGGAGTCCCCTCAAAAGAGTGGGGTTTGCACAGCGCCCGAGCCCAGATGACGAAACAGCTCCACGCGTATCTCCGCGTCCTGTGAGTGAATGATCAGCATTCAAGGATGATATTGAATGCACTGAATCGCAATCCGCCAGCAAGCCATTTGCGCTCAGTGAAACCTGCGGCACAGTGTTTAACTGTTGCAGCACAGCTGCATATTTTCGCGGTTACACAACAGTGTCTTCAAAATGCATACTCAGTCATGATTGAATGGGTCGCTGACAGCTGTAGTTTATGCACGATTGCGTCGCGTACTGTGGTAGCAAATTTAGACAGACATCGTGGGGGTTCTCTAGGAGCACATTAGTGTTGTTGTTGTTTATTCATACTGTATGCACTCTTACTAGAGTATGACAGGACCTAATACCCCCTCCGCCTCCGGGCGAGCCGGCTAGATGGCGGAGCTCCCCCCCCCGCTACCCTTAGCACATTAGTGTTGGCAGGTGCCTCGCGGGGCTCACCAATAACAACGATTAATGTCTTCATAATCATATATCCGCCTGAGAGTGTGTTCCATGTTTTTTCATACTGTATTCATTCTATCTAGATTATGACAGTTCTCTCCGGATGACTCGGCTAGGCGGGGGAGATCCCGTCCTTTACCCTTACTCCCGTCTTTAAAACTCATGTCATAAGGAAAGAACGGACGAAAAGAGCGAAAAACAAAATCCTTATCGTGTCCGGGAATGTGTTCCATTGCTTGAGGCTATTTGAATAACGCGCTTGGGCATGGCAAGGTTTGAATGATCCAGTTCACTGTGTTTTCTAGCTAGATCTTTAGGTTTTGTAGTTTCGCGGGATTGTTTAACTAGCGTCTATTCATCTGTTACTGGGAATTTCTCGTTATTCATGCGAGCTTGAGTGTATAGGGGAATGAACACCCTCACCCAAAGTCGGGCACACGAGCTGCAGGAAATGTGTATCTAGCAGGAAAAACAATATTGTTTGACAGTAGAGATGATGCGTTGTTGTATGCACTCTCATCCGGAGTAACTGATACCTAGCACTGTGCACGAGAGCGCTTAGAGCCTTAGGCTGCACACCGATACATCGCGAATTGAAAGCGAGGTTTCACGCATACAGTGTCGAACATCAGGATGTGCTTCTACAGAGTAGCGCAGTTGCTCGCAATTGAGTGCGCAAAATGTACATCGGAGTTCACCATCGACGAGCCTAATAGATATACTACCCTCTTTCGTGAGACCCGTCAGTAAATTAACGTTAACGACAATTGCCAGGCCCCCGACTAATTCCAAACTCCCCGATAGCCATCACGGCCGTCCTTTCAATATTAGTCTCATCTTATCTTTTGGCTACAGATATTTAAGATCATCTCGCTACTACGGAAAAAGTCAACCGTTCACCAGTTTCCAGAGGATTCCATCCAGCCCAATTTTTGTTTACTGTCATTTCCAGTTAACATGATCCCACTTCCTAGTCCACGGCAGTCAGTCGAATTGCTGGTGATGTCTTTTGTGCTTGTCCTAGCATGGAAATACCGGCACAAACTATCTCAGCATGATCCCCCGGCCAAGGTCATTCCCCCAGGTTTACCAGAACATCACTCTCCTGTCGGAATTCCTCCCACTCTGACGCCACCTCTCAGACCGGTTACGCCGCCTCCCCCCCATATTCCCGAACAACCCGTTCGACCTCTTCCACCACCATTACAACCAGCATCAGCACCCGAACCCGAACCGGAACCGGAACCACCGCAGAGGATTATATTACCGACGCCTCCACCGTCTTTGTCTCCTCCCACCTCTCAGACTATTCCGAAAAAGCGTCTAAGACTGTCGTATCGAATCACTTCAATCCCTCGAGAAGTCTCCAAACAACAATTGCAGTCCAGCTTGAAAAGTTTACTGGAAGAGCCTGAGCAACAACGAAGGTTGATATGTTCATTAGTCCCTCACGGAAACAAGCAAACCGCTACTGTCACTTTTGAATCTGGAGAACCTCCACAATCATTCAATTGCAAGCCCGGTATCAAGACTAGCGTGATATTGGATGGGATTGATGACTACCTATCCGTGGATTGTGATTTCTTTGGGATGACGCCGCTATATTGTGCACAAAATCCTACGGTAGAGTAAGTCAATCCCGTTTTTTGATACTTGGATTGTTACTGTACTAAGTTTCTACAGCATTATCGCTGTTACTGGTCTTGGAGGGCATGCATATGGATCATGGAAGTCGCCGGTACATGGTCGAATGTGGCTCAGAGACTTCCTACCTCAGAATTTGCCCGATGTCAGAATTCTCACCTACGGCTACGACTCTACCCTAAAGAACAGCACATCCCGGGCTTCCATTAATGACTTCGCGAGGCATCTTCTAGAGCACGTAAACAAAGCCAGGAGTGATGAAAAGGTATATACTCTCATCAGAGAAAAGAGCTAGCTAACATCAATATAGGAGAGATTTCGTCCAATTATATTCATCGGACATAGCTTGGGTGGACTAATAATCAAAGCAGCACTCGTTGATGCCCGTGAAGGTTCAGATAATGATCGAGCCATCCGGAATTCTTCGGCAGGTCTATTCTTCTTTGGAGTTCCCCATAAAGGCTTAAAGAATGAGAAGATTTTAAGTCTTATTAAAGGCCAACCGAACTCCCAGTTAGTGCAGAACTTGGAAGAAAACTCGCACTATTTGAAACTTGCGTACAATAGCTTTCTGCGCGATGAGCTTGACGACTGCCCGATTGCATCATTCTATGAAACACAGTTATCTCCTACAGTTAAGGTTCGTCTGGATGCAATGCATAATGCCCTCAGAGCTAACATTTGGACTTATAGGAAGTCGAAGGGAAATGGGTGAGAGGTGATGAGAAGATCTACATGGTTACCGAAGCATCAGCAACATGGGCGTCACCGAGAGAAAAGCTTCACGACCAAATCTCAATCGATGCAGACCATTCAGCTATTGTCAAATTTACGGATCCAGATGATCCTCACTACCAGATGGTGGAGGGTAGACTACAAGATTGCGTGAAAAAGGCACCAGCTCTTGTCAAGAAACGTCTGGCAAAGATTGATGGAGGTAGGACCCTAACCCTATCACGTGCAAGCACGGCTGTAGGCTGACAAAACACTACATTCAGGTCGCACAGATATCAAAACGATGTAGGGCTGACTAGGATATATCTGGGGTCATTGAATGTATCTAATAAATATTCACAGAGAAACTTATACCGAAGATGAAAAACAATGTCTACAATGCTTCTCTGGGACAGATTACACCTCCTCCCGTGCTCTTATTCCTGAACGTACTGAGGGTACTCTGGAGTGGATCTTTGACCACCCTCAATACACAGAGTGGTCTAAGGAAGATACTTCATCGCACATGTGGATATCTGGAAGTCCCGGTTGTGGTGTGTGCCCGTAATATCTTATATAAGTATCAAAGTATTATCTAATATGACTTAGGTAAAACAGTAATATGTGCCCATCTTCTGAATCACCTGGAGTCAAAGGTCACTGCGGATGGTGGCTTGCAAGTTGCATATTTCTTCTTTGACGACAAGGAAGACAAGCAGAAAACTGCAATGTCATGCTTAAGCAGTCTGATCCACCAATTGATTTTTTCGCAACCCAAATTGATTGATCACGCTACACGCTTTTACATTTCACAGAAGGAACAAATGGTGGACTCAATCGATAGGTTATGGAAGATATTCGCTGCCATTGCAACTGATCCGATTGTTCGTGGAAGATATATTATTCTTGACGCCCTAGATGAGTGCGAAGAAACATCAAGGAATTCATTTCTTGACAGGCTGAAACGTTGGTATAAGAAGGTAGCAGCGACATCCAAAGCCTTCTTGAAGGTGCTTACCACAAGTCGACCAAACACCAACATTACCGCAACGCTAAAGATAGATCTCAACTCCGAAGAGCAAAAGACCAAGGGCGACATCAAATGTTTCGTTTCCGACGAAGTCAACAATCTCGGGTATTCTGAAGGTCACTTCCGCGATGAGGTCAGCACGAAGCTTGAGCAGTGAGCTGGTGCAATGTTTCTTTGGGCCTCCCTTGTGGTCCAGGAATTGAAGGAGACACCGACTGAAGACGTCCTGGAAACACTTGAGCTTATACCCGAGGGTATTGTCGGATTATATACTCATCTGCTGCGCAAAATTCCACGAAAGTCTGTCCGTCACGCTAGATTGATTTTCATGGCTGTTGTTCATGCCCCACGCCAAATGAGTATTACGGAGTTAGCAATTACTTGCTTGGTCAAGGAATCTCACAGAACGCTATCCTCAATCCCATCTCATGTTATCGAGAATTTCGAAAACGATATCAAACTATGCGGACCGATCCTCAAAGTTCGAAAATCTCCGAACCTAAGAAAGCGCCTGCTTTCTGTCACTTGCGGTAACCACACAGAGGATATCGAGAATACAGTTGCTGAAGTGCAGTTGGTTCACCAGTCTGCGAAGGAATTTCTCTTGGAAGCATCGGAATCTGGCAAAAGCCTTTTTCAATCAAGCAAATTGCCAGAGCTATATACTCCAGCCGAAGCAAGACGCCACTTGGCTGTCACTTGCCTGAGTTACGTATCATTTGACGACTTCGAAGCCGGGCAATTGCAATCGAAGGCCCCCATTGGCAATACATCCTCATTTGAGTTGACGATTAACACGGACAAAAGCCTCGCAGTAGCCTCCCGTCTTTTGGACTTTACCGCTCAATCATGGGTTCAACTCTGTAACGACGGAGATTCTAAAGTTTGGGCAACTTTCAATCGACTGGCAAAGTCGGGAAAACTTAAGTTTGCATTCAAATTCCACCACGACAGCCGACTGGAAAACGTTTCACAGACACTAGTACGTACAGGGTTTCGACCATGGGACAGGTATATGAGTGAGGTAATGATTGGGGTTGATCCCGTATTTCTTGCTATTTACTTTGGGATCTTTGTGGAGCGAATTCTGGACGAACCTGATAAGCCATCCGGATACCTTGCGAGCCGCCCCGAAATGCTCACGCTGGCGGCAGCATTAGGCCATTCTGATGTCGTAAAACTGTTACTATTAAGAGGCGCAGATATTGATGCCAAGGATGGAGCGGCTCTTAAGGGAGCAGTCAAACAGGGCAGACATGATATGATTGCATTACTTCCGAAGCACGGTGCAAATGTCGAGCCAAAGGATATTGATACAGTTGAAGTTACAGCAAAGGCTGGCCGTAAAGATCTGGTTGCAGTACTCATTAGGCGTGGAGTTGATATCAATGGCAATGATGGCAAACTCATCGACACGGCTTTTGACTTGAGGTGGGACGAGGATATCATCCTACTTCTTCTACAGCATTGCATATACATTGCAGAACGGGGTACTGAATATCTCGATGAAGCCGCCGCTTTAGGTCACCCTACTGTCGTCAAATATCTGTTGCGAAAGGAAGTCGATGTTAATGGCATATCGTAACACGGCAGTTGCCTCTGTGCTGCGGTACTTGGGAGGAATCTTGACGTTATCAACATGCTGATTATGGCCGGAGCGGACGTGAATTATCCTAGCCCACTTGGATGCCCATTGAAACTCGCGAATGATGCCCAAAGTCGATGGGATGAAGGCCACGAGATTGCAGGAACTCTGAAACAACACGGCGCTATGGACATAGAGTTATAAAGCGGATATGGAACAGGAGAGAAAGAGTTCTGTTACAATACGGTGCGACGGATGATGTCCAAGACGTCGAGTACGAAAGCGGATATATAACAGATGAAGAAGGAGTAGGTATTGAGGTCGGGGATTCGAGTGGTGGGAGACAGCATTTTGATACTTTCTGATTTTTATTCTGGTTGTTAGATCGTGGATCATAGGAAGTTGTTGAATTAATATCTCTTTTGACGCTGTATCGGGAAATCGTGTACTTTGTTTCTTAATATAGTTTTATGTCCGATAACCTTATTTTTTGCGATCCTCATGCAGGATTACCCCCTGGTATAGGATATTGTTTTGCAGGACAACACTCTCACACCGATAAATGAAAACTAAGAGAGTAGAAGATAGAAATACACCGGACCTGTAGTTCTTCGTTCATCCTATTAGCTTGTGTTGGCGAAAGGCTTGTGTGGGAGTACTAGTAATTTAATGCATACTCAATGCCGACACATCAACACCCAATGACTCGAGTCATTACCCTGGCAGGTGTACTCATTAACGCTGTCATTAACCTTCCGATGCGACACCCTGTAACGCCACAATAAAATTGTATATTATAAGCGAAGTAGAGAGAAAATCTGGCTTTATATACCCAACAGTGCGAATTGTTCTCCTTGGATGAACAGTACCGGTGACCGATCTGTGGGGACGGATTTGAGTGCGGGCATCACGTGGGTTGGTTTAGGGTTGAGCGCGGCAGAGCCGCATGAACTTTTATTCTTGTGTACGTGTCAATTAGACTTAGAGATAGTTAATGAGTTTAGGTCAATAGAGAGATTTAGCACAGCGGACACGGTACAACACGATCCATATGGTCTGTTACGATATGGGGAAAACCGTATGCATAGACTATGGTACAGGGACAAGACAGAAGGAGAAAGACTTAAGATATCTACAATATAGTTGGATGCCTTATGCCCTACCGGCTAGGTGCTTTGCCATCAGCTCAGCTGAAGTTCAGCTCGGTCAGGTTCATTTGCAACAAGGTTGCTGATGTACGATACGAGTGATCTAGAGTGATCCGGTTATCCGAATACCTTCATATCCAAAGCCTCCAGAAGCCAGTTCGTGAGTGGCGTTAGATATCCAATAGCATTAGATTAGTATATATGAGAACCTCTAAGTTTCGAAATGTGAGTAAGCATAGCCGACAATTGGAAGTTGACACATCATCCACAGACCGTCCTAGCGGTTTACGCAAAAGAATGCTAAAATATAACGGCCCGGATCCGGGTTTGAACAGGAGACGCCCTGCACCCAAAGCAGGAATCATACCACTAGGCCATCCGGGCATTTTGTTATTAGGTAGTTTTGTCGATTCTGAAATGTCCGTCAGACCCAAGTTTCTCGGGAGAATAGCAACATTTCTCCCAGAAATTCGCACAATCTCCAGGATGACAGTGATAATACCATAGTTTCTGATAATATTAGTACTTAAGCCACAGGGCTAGTATCTCTCGGTTAGTGGGCAAATCGATAAATCAGGCGGAGAAGCCCCAAATCGAATTTTATGATAGAAGCTGCACCAACCAAGAGAGAACCATGATTGCGGGGTAAGTTATCTTGTTCCCATCTGGAACTTCCCCACGGTCTAGACCTGATCATCAACCAAATTCGATGGATCATTTCTTAGAAGCTGGATCCAGGCGAAGATTTATCAAGCATGCCTTGCTGGATTCTTTCATGTATCGAGTATAGGACACTACAAACTCCCTTTTAATTACAATGTGGTATCAACTATCCAGCCACTAATACTTAGATATGACAGGAATTGAAATCATTCATCATGCATCATTGTAATGGAGGTTAAGTTTTATACTTATCACCAGAGCGTATCAGCTGGTTTCGTGTATCATACCACCATCCAATTGCCACCATCTAATCACCCGCTGTGACTACTGGTTAGCACCGCCTACCAGACCCAAGGACCGTTTCCCCCAATCGAGACTAAGATGAAGATCCTTTACAACCGGCCAGGCTTCTGTCATCTCCCAGCGCAAGCGGCTCATCATTTGTAACGAGTCTTGACTCTATTTTGGAATATGTTATGGAAACGAGGGGTGGGTCCTAGGGTACCGTATGTACATGAGACTTCTCGGAGTGTTGCATATGTGGTCTATCTCCCTAGCGTATGGCTTCAGTTGGGCTGATGCATAATCTCCCTAAGATGGTGGTCATTCCAGACTCAGCTGGAGATGCCAGCTGAGTGCGCATGCATGCGTACAAGACATACTCCGAATACCGCATATATAAGATCATGAATGTACCTGTACTTTAGAATACAAGCTTCTAGCAATCAGTACATTTCAACACGGAGGGTGATCATCGAGACGGGTGACAATTCATGACTCCAATCGCATGATTGTCATTCGACAATGTCCACGATGAAATATGAGTTCCTTCCTTCCACCATTATGCCAAATTAGCTGATGGAACCGCCAACACGGCCGTGCGCAACCTTTTATCCTGCTAGTTAAACAAATCGAACGCCATGAACGCGGCGTCGACAGCTGGTAATTATCCGGGTGAGGGTAAAAATGGGGCGTTTCCATAGGCTCCGACTTCGACGTCGCATTTTCGATGGTTGTATGGAGTACTGTTGCGACTATGAAGAGTGAACCGTGTGCATTGGCTATGGTACGATGACTGTCTAGGTACAGGTCTGAAGGTCCCAGATGTGTAGGGAAGGGAAGAGCAAAGTGTGAAGTCTAAACGAGCACAAACCTTAGGGCTCTATCAACAAGTCCTGTACCGATCACTATGGTTCGAACGCAGTCCGGTGCTGACGGCAAATATTGCTTCAGATAACCAATGTTGACAGAGTTTAGAAGAACCGGTCACTGCTGACTATGAGAATACGAGTATTTGGGGGTTAATGGACGATGGTGCTTAGAATGGGGTAGAATACTATAACAAAAAACCCTGAAAATTGATGCTGTAGTATTACTTACAATTTGGAGAATACCGAGTTAAATTGGAAGGTCTTTCGGTTCGGTAGTACTACAGTATTCAACTAGTATTTTTTCTTGCATTACTTCAGTAGAACTACAGCCGCACTACCGAGTCGAAGAACTTTCAGATTTAACTCAGTATTCTCCAAATTGTAAGTATCAATTTTCGGAGCTTTGTTTGCCATAGTACTTCAAGTTGAAAATTTCATTTTTCTAAGTGTACAAAACCAACTCTTCACACCGACTTTTATAAATTGCAAGCTGGATGCTGACAACTTTTGCAACTCGACCGACGTTGACCGAGATGAAAATAACGCCAGACGGACACCCCTGTCTGACTGCTGACGTCGGAACCATAGTGATCGGTACAGTAGTGTACTATTTTCTAGGGGAAGCAATGTAATGAAACTCGATACCGAATATCCTAGAACAATGGATTAGAACAGACCCGAGGTTAGACGCGAGAAGATATTTCAATCTACTCATACCCTACGGCACTAGTGCCTTCCATAGGCTCGCAAACGTTGGTCCTAACCATTGCTCTAGGTGCTGAGAGAAAACCAAAAACGATGGCTCGAATCCCGGTTTGAACCAGAGTCTTGCACCCAAGCAGGAATAATACGGACCAATAGACCATTAAGGAATTTTGTCGTCAGATGATTTTCGTTGACTCTAGTATATCCATCAAACCTAAGTTCTTAGGGGAGAATAGCAAAATCTCACTCCCGGCGACTCGCGCAATCTCATTACCGTAACCATGATGAAGCTTACTGCGATACCAGGGTATGACATTACCAGAAATCAAGTCACGGAGCTGGGCTCTCTTGTCTGGTGGCTAATCATTGCAATCTGGTGGCTAATAATTGCAATCTGGCGGAGAAGTTCCAATCCAACACACGGTCACTCATCTGTGAAATCGCCGTTCATCAAAATAAGTATTTTTGCACTCAGAGTTACAATTTTGCTGGTCGCTTTTTCATCTCGGCCAGACATTGGGTACCTTCAGCAACATCAAAAGCATTGAATACCTGTGTGTAGTAATTGGCAGAGAGATTTCCGCAACCAAATTTCTTTGATCCTGCCATATAAAATTTTCCGCTGCCCGCCATTTAAATTTTTCCAACCATGGAATGTTCGGCACGAAACGAGATGTATGTAGATTTCATTATGGCTAATTCTTTGGTGTTAACAGAAATAGATACCCTGGGGCGATTTTGAAAGTTTCGGGGTATGTTACTGTATGGGGAGAACCGTGTGTATAGACTAAGGTACAGAGAGAAGGGAGTGAGAAGGAGAGAGACTCGAGATATATACAGGAGGCATCAGCCCCAGTTACAGCCAGCTGTATCAGACCCTTGTATATATGTAACAGGGTACATTGTGGTTTACGAGTGATGACTTATGGTACGATTGCATTCTCTCTTCGGCCTTCTAAGTTTGGTAGCTACTTGCATTGCGAGTCTGCATTGCGGGTCAGCCACATGTGGCTGTGAAACATTTTTCATTCTCTACCGAATCCTGTGTTACCATGCTCGTAAAGAATGAAACTGAGCGCTTAAAAGATCTAGCATGTGCAGCTAACACGATACAACCCTTTATCTCATGACTGATATCGACCGAAATATGACCAACATCTCCCTAGCACGTTCATTCGACTTCACATCCCTGACTGGGCTGGGAGTCTTTTTGCGCAACAACGATTTAGATGTCCAGGGATCCTCATTCAAACAAGTCATCGCAGACTCCAATCGCACCGAGGCGGTCTATGAGCCGTATGTTTCCTTGCCAATGCTCGAGAAATCGCTACCCAGTGCCGCACATGAACAACACCTTGTAAGTTCATCCTTCGGCCTTCATAAGTCACGCTAACAAGGCGAAATAGCCGCTGGCACATGCTAGTTCGCGTCTCCCGAACCAGTCTGTAGGATACAACTGTCCGGTATGCGGACTTCGCGAGCCCTGTGAAACATTCGAGGCATTCGTTGCCCATCTTCAAAGCCACCTTCCTCCATCTTTTGGTGCTTCATGCCCTTTTGGAGAATGCCTCAGATACTTCAGCCATCCAAGCAGCCTATTGCGGCATATTATCGGAACTGGTCATTCCATAACAGATCCGGTGGATGAATGTCAATACAATATCTCCCAGCCACTTCTCGAGGAGTATTTTCACCAACGACTTCCAGCATTCACACCTTCTTTGTCTATTCTTTTGCCGCAAAAGTTTCTTCGACGCAATAATGATCGTTATGCGGCATTTTGCTCTCATTGCATGCTGATTATCAACCTATATAAGGTCGGTAATGGAGCCTGTGATTGGTCTAGAGAGGAAGACATGGTGCTGCTTGAAAACGGTTCCAATTTAGCCGAATTGCGCGTGGATGTGACGCTGGAAAAAAGAAGTGCTACGGAAATTGAGAAGAGATTGGAAAGACTAAACGACATTGGTGAGCATTTTCGGCAGTCGGCTTTGCAGAGGGCATTTGCAGTTTAGTTGATGCACGGTGTTGAGGTGCCTCCACCCCGGATAACGAATTCGTCTAAGCCAGTTGGACTAACAATCGCCCAGTGTCACAACAATCCCCAAGCAATGGTACGGGGAACACCACCAGATGAAATATCGCCAATGATGGAACGATACCTCTCCAGTAGTTCGGAAGATGAAGCGGCAGCGATTGAGGACATAGTGGAAGAGTCTATACATTACGCCAATCCTGTTCCGCAAGGCGATTTCGAGAATTGGAGAGACCCCGACGAGGTCGTAAGCTCAGTCGATTCTACGTCCAGCGCCACGAGCCTAAGCAGCCACTGTTCACACGGCTCCCTCGAGTCTAGACGAAAGCACAACCTACGGTTACATAAGCGCCGAGTCACTGTAAACCCTTCACGCAAACAAACCCAGGCTCAATACCAGTGCACCTTTTGCATGGCCGACTTCTCAAATTCTGGGAATTGGTCCCGTCACGAACACAACATCCACCTCGTGGCAAAGCATTGGGTCTGCGCACCTGATGGAATCAAGGAGTCCACAAACTGCTTATATTGCGATGGAAGTCCGTTATCAACCTTATCCGATCACACTTGCACAAAGACCTGTCTCAGAACTGCAAAAGCTTGCAGTAGAAAACCAATAGAAGCGCGGACTTTTGCTTGCAAAGAGCATCTCAAGCAGCACTTGAAACACTCCCATGGTGTATCCGTTTGGTCACAGAAGTTTGAGTCCTGGTCCAAGACTGTTGCGCTACTACCGCAACAAGCTCGATGTGGGTTTTGCGGCGAAAAGTTTGGCAACTGGAATAGCAGGATGAAACACATTGCAAGGGAATTCCGCAATGGTGCACGGATGGATAGTAACTGGTCAGGTATGTGGGGATTGGATCAAGAGTGGGACCTACGCGTGCGGCAAAACGGGGCAATCTTGCCCCATGATAGAAAGAACTACCCCAAGAAGGCACGCCAGTTCCGACGATGCCGCCTCCTGTGCGAGCTCCAACCTGTCTACTTGGCCATATGACCGAACTTTCTTTCTTTCTCAACCTGCTTTTCAGATTTCACCTCACATTCAACTTCTTCTAGTTCATCCTCATCACTCTCATAATACATCCGCTAGCGGGCATGGTTTCCTATAATTATATGTCATGCAAAGCACGTTTCTCAAAAGTTACCTGTCAGAACAAGAAATTGTTGCATCCGCAGTAGTGTAAAGCATACTTGATAATTACCACCTACGTTGTCCAAATTGGCACATTTTGGGACTGGTAGTCGTAGATTGCCATTAGGTAAACCTAGTACGCTATTTTTCCCTAGATATGTTGAAGTTTTCAATAGCAGGCTGAGCATTTCTGTGTTCCGGATTGGTTGATAGATGTGATCGGCATCTAGGATAGGAAGTGCAGCAAATCTAAAGAAACCGAACGTAGGGGATTTTCTAATGGGAATAACTATCACTAAGGTTACTTATGAGTCAACAACTGAGAAAAAAGATTTGGCCCGAATCCGGGTTTGAACCGGAGACCTCCTGCACCCAAAGCAGGAATCATACCACTAGACCATCCGGGCCGGTTATATATTTTGCGGCATATTGTCCTATATCAGTAAAGTATGAGATAAACGAACCAGTGGGAGAAGGAGATTCTCGGCGGAACCCGTGGGGATTAATGCCCACCTTCGAACCGAAAAGGTCATACTGCACGAGCGAACCGAGATCACATTCTATCCTTTCACTTCCAATACCAGACCTCACATGCACCCGTATCAGTCAATACTTCGCTCCTAATAACCTTTCTCGCTCATACGTTCCCGCTTAAACCGAAGCCGGTAAAATATCGGGTCTTCATACATCTCACTTCCGACACCTTCTCGTTTAACCGACTGCACACCACCTCTTTCCCGCTGCGACGTTCACTGGCTAACGCGAAGCATTGTATTCGTCAACACAGCTCGGAATGTCTTTCGGATCGGAAGCGACAGTGTTTGCTACCCACACCCGATACTCCGAGATTGCTTCACTAACACGGATAGGACCAATTTCGTCGGAGAGCGCTTACCACGAGAACCACCGACGAAGCCGGCCAGCTAGAGCTTCGTCGCGCTAAAGATAGTGTTGCATGCCGGACGATATAGAGATAGGCGGAGCCAGGAATTGGCTGCCGCTCTGCCGCTCTGCCACTGTTGTCGTAAGAGGGGCCGACGGGTGAGGGGATGATACGCAAGGTGCTATGGCGATGCTGAGGATAAGCGAAGCAGGTTAGTTGGCCGGGTTTGGAGTTCGAGGTTGTTCGTGCACCGGAAGAGTGCGGAGCGCGTGGAGGTTGGATATTATTCACGTGGGTTGCAGAGGTGAGACGGAGACAGCGGGAGCAACGCTCCAGGGAAGCGAATGCAGCAGTCGGCGCCTCTACTCTTCCGGGTGATCTAACCGCACCGTTAACATTCCAAAAACCCACCCTCCATCTCCTACCCAACCCACTTTCAGTTTAGAACCCGATCCGGATGGCACCGGGTTTCTGAAGTTGGTGCTAGCGGAGGATACTCAACGATATGCCATAGCAGGCGAGTCGCGGCTAACATTGTATGCGTTCATGACGACCTAGATTTTCTAGCGACGAGACTCAACACAGCCCAGCATGGACACAACTCAACTCGAACCCAGTACCCAGCAAAAACCACCCGCAACACGATCCCCCTCCGAGTCCCACTTCATATCCAACCCACCCCTCACACCCACCATGTTCACTCGCACCCCAACCGGATCCGAAACACGCGAGATCATCCTCATGTTTGTAGCCGGCAATTTACCCGTCCAGATTGTGCAGGCACTGGGTCTGCCGGTAAACACAGTGCTGGCTGTTATTGAGTGTGCGAGGCAGAAAAAATTGTGACTTCCGGCGGTGGTAGTCTGGTAGCTTTCCTTGATACGTGTTGATGTGAGCTTTGGTGTCGTTGTGATGGACTCAAGCCTTTAGTTTTGCTCGGTTGAGTAGTCTCGCGGGGTAGCGTTGCGAGTGATGCTGGAAAGCTTTACATGGCCATTAAATGGCATACACAACCCGCGCATACAAGGGAAAAATTTCCAGCCATCGCATTTAGAATTCAGGGTCATCTAGTGAGGCTACCTAACAGCTGCAGCTCGATTTGGCACACTGCCAAAACCACCACTCGGTCAGTATATCTTCATATCTTCGTAACGACTTCCAACAGCCCAACGATGCCACACCTAACCCTGCGTAGATCTACGAGTGATCCGGCATGATGCTCCCCCGAATCGGTTGGGGGAACTCACAGCTGGGGTGCCATATCTTTGCAGTCTAAAATCTGAATAGAGCTGAATAGCCTCCTAACTCCAGTCACCTGTGGCAGAGGAGGTGGGTGTTGTAAAGGAAAGAAAGCGAGCAGCTGATCGCAGCACTCTGTGGGCAGACAGAACCACAATCTACCATTTGTGACTATCCCCCCAGTTGAAAGGTACACCAAAAAGAGGCACAAATAAAGGTATTTCCGGATCTTGACAAAGCACCATTACAAAAGCACGGCCGCAGAAAGTCAAGGATTCAAGACACCTTGGTTGGAGTCCAGTATTTTCAAAAAGTCACAAGCCGGAAAGGGAACGCAATAAAACATTGGGGTTTTCAAAATGGCTCGGAAAAGTGTTCTAGAACCTCTCAGTGCATTTTCGTCTTTCATTTGTATGCGGAAAATCCATGAAAAGCTTATTTCCCACTCCCTAGGATGTGTCTCCAACCCCCAAGAAAACTATCCTATCCATGGGTGATTGTCGAGGGTAGGAACGTGCATGCATTGAACATCGATGGTGCATGCAGTAACACCTGCCAGATTGGCAGCTGTGCATATATCATATAAATCTAGCATATCTGCTCTACGATAAGTCGGGCCCAAGCAGGCATGGCATTCTCCTCCGTGAAAACGTGGCTATACTGGAATTTGAGATACAGCAAGGGCACCGAACGCAGCAACTAGGGCGGGCTAGTAGTGCGGTGACTATTTCCGAGGTGTTTCGTCAAGGACCCGGGTCGTTTGCTCACTTGCCAGCCTCTACGGTACTAGGATTTACGACGTCTTTGGTAATTTGGTTATGCACGATTTATGGTACCGAACTGAGCGTTAAAGTAGTACGAGATCTTGAGCGTGGCGGTTTTTTTCAACACAAAATGCCCGAAAACCTCTTCATACGGCCCTATGATGTAACCTTAAGCACGGTATAGTACATGCTAGAAGTTCTCGGGGACTTGTAGATTGTGGTGTTGCATACGACGTTTCGATACCCGTTGTGCTACACAAACCTAGCAGCTGGCGATTCAAGAAGCATATGGTTACTGCATTTGAATTGATGAAAAAGCTAGATCCGGGTGTACCGGAATGCTACATTCGATGCTATGGAGTACATAGACAACCAATATAATCGCGTCACCCCAGAAACATGTCAAGACAACCTTATCCATTTTCGAAACGCAACACTGTCTTAGTGCCCCACAAACACCCGGCAAACAATCCTCTCACCCCATCCATTCTCATATAAAGCGCCCTTCCGTATCATCAATCCCCATCACCCCACCCTCATGCACCTCCACCACCTCCCCCTCTTTCTCCTCGCCCGCTCAGTGTCAGCAGCAGAATGCTGGAGCTGGGGCTTCAACCCCTCCACAATGTTGGAGCAAGGTGCGACTCCCCCCTCCCCCTTCCCACCCGCTAACACTCCCAGCCCTCTGGATCGCGCGCGAAAACAACTGCAATGGCGTGTGCGCGAAGGCCGGGTGGACATGGTGCAAGTCAGCGGTCGTTTTTGGCGACGGGCCAGTGTATGCCTACGCATTCCGTTCGCACGCAGCCGGGGCGTATCCGAACTGCTGGGGTGCGGAGGAGCAGATTGTGCAGCAGTGTAAGTGGTGGAGTAATAAGGCGGGTGGGTCCTGGGCGTCGGGGGGGCGAGTATTATGAAGTTGGGTTTCAGTATTATTGCGGCGGAGGGGTGTGTAAGGTTGGTGGTGAGGGAAGTGAGGGGGTTGCGAAGGGGTATGAGGAGAGGGGGGGGTTGGTGGAGGAGAGGGGGGTTGCGTTGGGTGGTGGGATGGAGGGGAAGTTGTTGGTTTGGGGGGGGAAGGAGGCTGGGGATAGGGTTTAGCTGGAGGCGGGTGGTGGTATAAATAGTTCTGGACAGCCTTTGTTGCATATTGGTGTCCATGTTGTGTCTAGTACCCCGGTAATGGTACTTTTAAGGTCTAATATTGTACGACGCCTGCTTGAACTCACATGATGTAGTTGTTACAATGTCAGATGAACAGCTGCCAAACGGGTCCGTTCAGCAACGTTTCTGTACAACCTTGGATTACTACCCGTTGCTTTTCTTGGGGTTTGTGCCCCACACCCCCTAACGGGGATGTTGCATCACACGTGGATTTTCACTGACTGGACAGGAAGACTGTTCCAATCGGACTACAAACCGAACGCCCAACGTGGAAAACTGATTCGGAAGAGCATCATACCTAGTCACTCATAAGTTAAGTGTAGTATCATATGGAAGAATTCCGAACGGTAGTGGCATGCTATCGGATCAACAGATCACAGGGATACTCCACTTAGACTTGGTTTATTACACGCCGCGTTTGAGAAGAAGTTTATTTAATCAAGAAAAACCTAGATAAGGTACTTAGACTCTAAGACTAATTGAACACCGCCGAAATCCACCACAAAGTTTCGAAAGTCTATAACAAAGCCCAAATGAACACTCAAACAATAAAAGCTACTCTATTGACTGGAGGTAATTCCGCTGATTCCCAGTGTCGGAAAAAGACAATGCGCTACCGCCACAAGGCTACCGTATTTTCTCCCTCGTGCTCTCAATAACCGCCAGCACTATGTTTACAGGCAGTTCAAGAGTCTGTGCTATCTCCGCTGGTGTTGTGCCAGAAGCAACTATGCGGACGATTTGGCGCGCTTCAGATTTGGTTGGTGATTATGGTTGGTGGGGGGGGGGTGTATGTGCTAGTGGTTCCAAGGGTGGTTTGAATTTGCGATGGTGGGTACGATATGGGAAGAGGAGGTAGAAGTTCGGCAGAAGGGTTATACTGACGAGATGATGTTCATGTTTCTTTATGCTTCTTTCTATTTAAGTCGCGTTCTTTGAAATCAAGCAAGTAGATATATTCATAGAAAGTCTTGAATAACTGTCGGCGGAGATTCCCACCATTTATGTTTATGGGACGCCTGCTATTTCCGATCACAACGCCGGAATTGGCGCTGGTTCAAACGCAACCCTCTTTACAAGCAATTGCGATTTTGACCGCTGGCCTGAACCCTCAAGTACTACATGGTCGGACATGATGGAAATGCACTCAGTATTAACATGTATACAACCATAGAGGAGAGGCTATCGAAAACAAAACCAATCTTCACTAAATGGTTAAATCATATACAATGATGAGAACAGAAAGAAGCACTATCCACAATTCGAAGCTAGAATTTCACAGAGTACAAAGCCGGCGAAAATGGCTGAACAAACTAAACCTTCGTTCACAATCCCCCGCCCTCCTGCCCAACGTACGCTTCCAAGATGATGCGCGGGTTGCCGTCGTCATCTTCATCGACGTCGGCGGTCTCCATCACCTGCAGCTCACCATTAGCCGAGCCGCGCCAACCCCGCACAGGAAACCCACCTCCTCTACTGTCTGCAAATCCCGAACACGCAGATCATCGCAGAGAAATCGTAAGGTATCGCATCCCACATTGAATCCGTCGCAGTATGTATTCGTGACCCTTCCAATCTTTGTTGTCTTCCAAACTATATAAATGATCCGCTCTGAATTCATTGTTAGCTTCTGATATCGGAAAGGTTTGGAAGTCTTTGGCGGAAATCCTTACCAGCCATGTTGGGGTTCTAGGCCCTGATCTCAACACAGATGGTCTCGGGATCGCTGGTGTTGGCAGTAGCAGGAGAGGAATTGGGTCCAGAGGTACTGGTGTCGGTGGCTGGAACTGAGCAAGAAGAAGTAAGGACTGTTCCAATGTCAGCGGCGCTAGCTGAGCTTGAGGTGCCGGTCTTCATGTTGACAACTGCGGAGTTACGATTGTTGAATGGTAGCGAGATGACAGAGAAGGAAGCGGAAGATAGTGACGAGAGACGGCTGGGGAAGTTTATAAAGCTTCGATGGCAGTCACAACCACGCTCGGCTTCTGAAGGTCAATGAATTAGGAAGAAAGGAAAGATTGCACCGAGCACTTTGAATATCTAGATCTTGCGTTTGACCCTAATATAATATTCGACCCTCGTATTCGATCCCGATCATCATCCACCATCTTACGCAACTGCCCACGAAACGACCAGTCTTCCATGCCTAAACGCGGTGATATCATTCAATACGGCAATGCAACATTTCCAGGAGGCCGTTCCGTTAGATAGTGAGGCTGATGTTACTCATTATCCATCACTCGGTGGGCTTAGATCCTCCTGTTACTATAGTACTTAGGGGAGAACCGTGTGTTTATTCTATGATACATTGAAGAGAAGGAGAGCAGGAGAAAGACTCGATTTATATACAGAGAATTATGAGAGAAAACTGATACTCCGCCACTCGCCACTCTGAGCCACTCGCCACAGGATATGTAACACCTCCTGTTACGATATGAGGAGAACCGTGTGCATTGACTATAATGCGATGACTAGGTACTGGTCTAAAGGTCCAAGATAGTAGGGAAGAAAAGAGTAAAGTGCGAAGTCTAAAAGAGCAGTCACGAACCCTAGGGCTCCGACTCATGTACATCTGTAACACTTCCTGTTGCGAATGAAAAGCGGAAGAAGTTTATTGAACTATCTAAGGAAGAATCTATGCCATTATATACAGGAGAGCCTGGAGCTCAGTGGAAGTCTACAGAAGTCCATGATTGGAAATACCAGTGGCGAGTGAAAATCTGTGTATGAGTCTATGAGTATGAGTCCACAGCTAGTGAGTTAATTCGGCGAGCGTAGTGTATCGGCGACTTCTTTCTAGGCTATATAATAACACCCTCTGTTACTTTTGGTACGAAGATAGTTGATGATATCCAGTAAGAGAGCGTCTTGGCTGTTCAAAGTAGAGATAGAGAAGCTTGATTGTATCCTATCTAAGAGGGCTATAAGGCCATATATATATGAGAGTACAGGTACGAATGCGTGCGTACGCATCTACGTATAGACCCTTCAGGCGGACAGCAATCTCCGGTCATGCGAGACTCACCTCCGGCCATACGAGACTCACCTCCGCCCATACGAGACTCATCTCCGGCCATGAGAAGGCAGAGACCTATCATGCAGTATTGGCTCCCGTGTACATATCCGTGTGAGAAGCTATGACTATTTGTAGAAAGCAGTTACCCAGAGTGGGTCAGGGTATCTAGCTACATGCATATATGTAACACCTCCTATTGGTCTCGATTATAAATCCTCTCTCTACCATTAGTATATAGACCGCTGTATGTACTCGGTAGCTGGTATCTGCAAAGACGCTCAAAGTCTTTATGGCCATCTCCGCTTCTCGGTAATCATGAGCTTTATCACCGGCGACTCTTTAGTGTCGCGGGACTAGGATCAGCTGAGTTTATAGAGTAGTACTTCTGGCTCCGTCTTTGCGCTGATAATTCATGTTGCAATATGGACGGGAGAACCGTGTGCGTGTATTGTACACTGCAGCGAGAACAGTCTTGAGGTGTGTATAAAGAATCTTCGGTATGCGTTTGCCACCGTTGCCACCCGCCACTACCCACTCTTGCCACTGGATATTCAATAATTACGGTTATGTATGATTGACTATGTACCAGTAATATAATGTAAGTGCGTATGTAGCTGTTTGCAACGATGTATACGTATACTCGATCTGCAATGGCCCGCAACACTGATTACATCATGGGATATATTGCGGTGAAAGAAGAAAATCGTGGGCAGATCGCGACACGAACTCCTTCCTCCGGGCGCTGAAATGAACCCAAGCATGTTTATGGCGATAGAAAGATTAATTGTGATTGATGAGTTGCACATATGGTTGTAGGCAAATTCGGGAGTAAATATTCCTTAGGGCAGAAGTCTAGCAACAAATCCAGAGCTGCGTTCTTGCCTAAACTGCAAATGCAAGATCGCTCACGCACTACCAAAGACAAAGAATCGTGAGCCTGTGTAGCGGAAAAATACCAAAGAGAAGGTAGTCAATCATACACTAGTTTAAGTTTTTGACACCAGTAAGGTCAAATCCTTATCTTGTTAGTCCTCCGGACTAAAACGCTGGTAGCTTTTCCCTGAGTGACCGAAGTCTGCATCAATATTATAGTGCAGTCTTTTCTCCGCCCTTGTTCCATCCAAAGGAGGTTGGACGGCAAAATCACGGCTCCAGTTTTATCCAAAGTAAGATTAGAGAATGTAGTGAGGGTACCAGTGTAGCCTCAGTTTCTTGAACGAATAATTGAATTTTGCAGTTTAGGGCAAAACACCGCCGTAATAGCCGAGAAATGAAAAATGTATGAAACGTAATCCGATCTGGGCAATTCATGGAATGTACTTTTCATCAAAACTGTGGTTGGTTTACCATTTTAGAGCAGTACATTTTTTGGTGCTCGTCTCTACTTCAGTCAATTCATTCTACTGCAAGAAACCAATCAATGTCGCAAATTCTTTGGTTCGTGGCTACCCCTCAGAATCTAATGTCGATTTATGCTGGCAAATATTCAGGCCAAATCAGTTTTTGTGAAGTGGTGATTGAGAATGCTAATAGCCCCCATTAGAAGCTTTCAATTAAAACTCGAAACCCTAGATTTGTTATTCTGCAGCATACCAAACGGGTCACCTTTGAAGCCGGCGGTCTTACACGAAACACTAGGGGGACCACTTCGGTTTCTCAGTTTCAATGTATGGATTGTGGGATTGTATTATGGTGCGGCGCGAGGAGATACATCTGGTTTAGCTGGTGAAATGATTGGATACCCGTTCTATGGATCACAGCTGTGACTGGGTGCTGTGGAAAGTTGCAACCGTTGCGCATCGAATAGCATGTCATAAAGTCCAGTAACTGTAATGGGGCGGCTTTTTGTCACTCTCGGTTGAGTGGCAGACCCGGTCTTCTGTAGCGTGGCTTGGACAATATCTGAGAGTAGGGACCTTTCAATTCATCCTCCATAGAGCAAACAGAAATAACATTTTCGCAACTCCCATCACTCCCAACTGTTCCCCATCCCTATACCTTCTCAAACTGACAATATCTAATCGAAATTGACAGAGCACCAGCATCCCTGTTGCAGGTCAGCATAGTGCGCGGCTCTGAAGCACCCAAGTCACAAACCTCGGTAGTTACTTAGCTTTAACCTGAGATTCAGTGCCCTTCGGAGGTGGAGGCGGCAGCGAGTTGCTGGTATCTTGAGGTTGTTCGGACGGTTGATTCGTAGCCATATCAGGAGGTAACACCATGGGTGGGTGGATACCGGGGCATTGGGGCGTGAGGCACATCGTGTGAGTGTATAATGCGGTCGGTAGTTGAGTTTGGGTGCTAATCGAGGTCCTTGAGGTGGTTGAGATGTGGGTTAGTAGATTCCTCTTCTTTGCCTTTATACCGGATACGTGACCGGATGCACGATGACTCCGCAGAAACCCATCAACTCGCTAACGCCCTGCACGGACCAGTTTTTCCCGGTTTCTTGGATGAAGCAGACGTCGTTTGCTGTCAGTCTCATTGTACAATACTGAATCCGGGTTGACACTGAAAATGCTGGATGAGGCTTAGCTGACAGGTCAGCTAGCGTGGTCTTTGAGTTTGATAGCTGCATAAAAGTGCACTTCTTCCTGGGACGTACGCACGTATCAACATCCTATCTCGCTTTAGCTTAAATCTTGGCTCATCCGCGCTTGCAGTGTGAACATGGAAATCGGAAGCCGTATGTATCTTACCATTGCGGCCACTATCGCCTACACGCTCAGTTTTTGTAGATTGGTTGCAGAACTCAGGTGGCGGATAAGAGTATGGCTGATTGGTTCAGGTGGCAAACTACTGTTCTTTCATTGGTTACATTAGCTAATCGACAAGTCCAATTGCGAGAACGAAGTTCTGCAACCAATCTATGAAAACTGAGCGTGTAGGACAAAGCCGCTGGGTTGAATTGAAATGTTCCATTATGCGTTCCACTTTCTTATGCGCGCGTATGCATACGCCAGCCGGATTTGGCTTGCCGCCGTTGCCGGGTTCTTCTCTTGGCCGCGGAAAAAAACCTGCACCAAGTCCTACTGTAGGCCACCGGTAGCCGCTCGTTGGAGCCCTGCCTGTTTGGGCTGGTGTGGAGGTGGAGTGCAACTTATCTTCGCGATTATAGGGAAGGCTTGTCCGCGCTTTGCGCGGATCCCCATATGCGCTCTCATGCATACTCTTCATCTCCCACCGCGCTCTCCAACTACCAATTTCAGTGTAAGGTGGATCATATAGACTATTTTGGGAGTCGGGATACACAATACTACTACCCAGCTGCAGTAAAGTGCACTTTTCGTGGTACGTGGTGTGTGGGGTCCGTGTCTTTTGCTCAATCGCAACACCGCCTATTTACCTTAATACTCCATAGTATACAGCGTAAAATACGAGATCGGCATTTCCACCCAGTCAACGCCGTAGAAGGGAGGTTGGGTCTTACAATCTGGACCCTACTGAGTCCTACACTGAAAATTCTCCGCCGTCAACCACGCCACTAGCCTGCAGGATTGCTGGTATTTCTGAGCTCTAACCCCAGAGATTGAAAATAATAAAACGCGCAATCCTTGACAAAAGCGGTATACTGGTATGTGATGGTTGGGAGAATTTTCGTACGGCCCCCATCAAAACACCACCTGGCCAAAGTCCCTATTGATGACGGAACGATTCCGCTTTATTGTATGATAAACATGCTCCCGAACGATGAAAAGATCGAAAACTCGGCTATCATCGGTCAATATTTGCAAAGACGACGAATAGAATGGTGACAGCGGAGTATTGCTAAAATTCACCACGGAAAGCAAACCGAATTCCTCCGTCTCCAGTCTTATCCCTAGATGGCATGATTGTAGTGGATTTTAATTCTACCTCAGCTAAAGTTGGGAGTCATGGATTATCCGCTGTTCACATATGGGCTAAGTTAGTGGCTGGCATCTATCATAGCAAACTCGACCGATCTAAACTCCGAGACCTGCCAGGAGGTCAGAAATCAAAACACGAAGGCTAGACAAACGCAAGTTTGTCACATTATGCGGGGGGCTCAGCTGAATCTGCAATCAAACGGATGGATAACCGACAATAGGCAGGATCAGACTACCGGAGAGCAGAACTTGCTTGCTAGTAGTCTGTAAAGTCCTCAATGGAGTTAGGTAGGTTGCGCTTGAGTTCGCTCCCAATGAACAGACGTGTTTGGCCGATATGTACCTTGTGCTTACCAAACGACCACTGAGAAGATATGGAGGGACCTATGGGACTAGTGTCTAGAGTGGGAGGTACTAACAAAATCCAACTGGAGTCCACCGTTCACGACTGGGCTTTGTGGCCGCGAGGCAATAACGAAAGGGGCGTGGCTCCGGCCTCCATCCTGGAGTGAACGCGTCAAGTGTTTACTTTTCTGAAATATTCACTTATCACTAGATATCAATATACTTCAACCGGAGGATTTTGTTGTGATTCAGTAAATGGCTGAGGTATAATTTCGCTATTCCATAATCATGCTGTGGGAATCTGTAATGCTCTGGCGTGGGCTTACTTACGCCTAGAGGCTAGAGTACAAAAGCTTGGGTTTAACTGGTATGATATAGTAGTGAGATAGTCGTGTGATTAGCGTGAGGTGTGCAGTGAGATAGCGGTAAGGCTGCCGTGAGGTTTGTAGCTTGATTTTCGTGAAGTAGTCGTACCGTCACTGCGTGTTAAAGCGGGCTGCAATATTGTGGACTTGTCATGAGATTATCGTGAGCTAGTCGTGAGATCATGATGTCGTTTCAATCAAACGCTTCTAGAATTCTGTGGTGAGTTCCACGTTCTGACGTGCGATTATTGTGATATCACCGGTAAACAACTTGGAAAAATACAAAAACCTGTGAACAACTAGGATTTTGTTAGAATTAAGTTGCACTACAAAACGGCGTCTGGTGTTGGGTTAACGTTACTGCTCGAGAGCTATACCACTATACCACTCTACCATTAGTATCACCCCACAAAATTTGTAATACCTTGTGCACATTCGAAAACATATCCTTCCTTCCATACAAAAAAGGCTTAGAAAATTCCGGGATTTTTTCGTCCTCACTACAACCCTCTTGCGACACCTCATGACATCTCACAGCGTCCACCCTACAACACCTCACGATTATCTCACTAGAATCCTGGAGCGCACACCACAATCACACGACAATCCCACCAGAGTATGATATTTAAACCATATGTGGTGAGATTTAAACTACGGGTGGTGAGATTTATTCTACGGGTGGTGAGATTTAAATTACATCGCCATAAAAGTTTGAACTGTAAGGTGCTAGTGCTTGGAAGGCAGCCATTTCTGGTCTTTGATGGTGCGATAATTTTATACACTGCGTATGTACCTCAGGGTTTTCCCGGCAGTTGACCTGCTTGCTGTGGTTCTCTGAATTCGTATGAGAGTACATGAATCTTTAGGCTAAGATTTCTGGTGGTATTACTGGCTCGTGCATACGCCAGGGAAGAGAGATAGCTATATCTCTCTAATCTAAAACGCGTGTACTGACTTGATTTTAGAAAGTGAGGGGAACGTTGGATAGTAGATCTAGAGTATGATATGTAAGTCTACTTTCCTGATCCTGATCCTGCATGCAAGCCGATAGTTTCTTGTTTCATCTCGGATGGCGTGGGGGAGTGGGGGAATATGTATAGTTGGTATGATATATCGTCTTAGTACGGCGATCGGATGCAAATTGCAAAAATCGTGGGATTTGGTGGCATATCTGGCAACGGCGGCATCACATCGCAGTCATCCCGACGCATGTAATGGCTGATAACAGCAAGGTATTAACGAAATATCGGCAGTTGCAAAATGACTAGGCATTGGGTCGAGGGACAAGAGTTGGCCATAATGGACACCCTAACTCATATTGGCAAAATGTCACGGTGGTTTGATACGCAGTGGAAAATCTTGGAAGAGAGTAAATTTGTGTCGAGGGGGGCTGTTTCAAAATTTTCAAATCTTAACCTCGGAAAGGGATTGTGTCTACGTCTTACCCGCATAAACTCTACGTTCCCAGTACTAAAGCTGACCGCGTGGCAGTATTGATCATAACGTCCATCTAGTGAGATTAGTTGGAAATATCATTAACACCAATCGCGAGATATGAATCCTCTACTTGGATTTGAGTTAAACTCAATATCGGAACGAAACACCGGTATCCCCCGCGGTGTTAGACCAGGCAACCGCGTTTTGAGACCAATTCCTAGGTGAGTTGACTGGTCTATAATCCATCACCATCAGCAGGAGAGACTTCAATCCCTGATTTTTATCGTGCGTTAGACTATCCGGCAAGCACACGAGCAACCACTCAATGCTCTACTTCTAACTAAAGACTTAATGGATCCTCGATCGACCCGGCGTTGGCCGCTCCGGATGAGAAATCTAACACATGGCAGGTAGTATTTCTTAGTTTATATAAAGCAAAATAATTTAACATTTAAAGAGGTAATTAACACTTCCGAGTCTAGAGCTATATAGTTGTGAGTTATTAGCCATATAATAAAGCCATTTTACACGCAGCCCCAGAAAACTTCTGACTGGTTGTCGTTGCTAACATAACATACCGTAAAACGTTCAATGGTGAAGTATAAGTAAATTTACCGCTGATGCTTCATCTCCATCGGCGTTGAGTAATCCATTAAGTTATCTGATGGTCGTAACTCGGGCTCGGCCCTCCAGTTCTGGCCCTTCCTCATCGCCATTAGGTTAACATATATGCCCACTCACCCCCAGAATCCTTTATCGACATTACCGAGGATATGAATCTAGGGTTTTACGATCTAAGTTGAGGTTCCTGTTGGAGCAAAGCGCAGCCTGTCATTTTACGAGCGCAATAACTGTTACTATATGACCTGAAAGGAAGTCGCCGATACACTGAGATCGCCGAATTGACTCACAGGCTACGGACTCACAGTCGTAGACTCATCCACGAGTTTTCACTCGCCACCGCCACTGGCATTTGCAATCGTGAGCTTCCATGGACTTCCATAGTGTTCCAGGCTCTCATGTATATAAAGACAGAGCTTCTCCCTTCGATAGTAGAATAAGCTTCATCCACTTAGCATTCGTAACATTAACCCTAGCCTTAGAATGGAGTGGCTATTGTGATGCGGCGGCAGCCACTTGAAATATCCGCTCACCGCACAACAGTTGCCCAATGTGATGCTTTGGCTAAACCCGGAAGAGGCCCGTCGCTTGTCATCCCCTGACAGCCCGATTTGCGCTCACCAGCTATCACTCGCTCAACCTTGGCATCCACGTGTTAGTATGAGGCCGAAAACGAGGTCTAGAGAGATCTCTCGGAGTTGTCGGTACACCCCTACACAAATTCTCACTCTTGCCATCGCTACTCTCCACATGTTACGATATGAGATAGCCATTTCTTACTAACTTTATTGATTTACTGCCGTATGATATTTGATACTTATCAGTAAACCGGATAAAAGATGGAAGTTACCGCCAATCACCACCCGGCACTCGACGATGGGGCGTTGAAAGTGTTGAAATACTGATTGCTAGAAGCATTGTATATTCTAAACTACAGGAGTTCGTGTGACCTTATATACGGCGCTCCAAGTATGCCTTGTACGCATGCATGCGCACTCAGCTGGCATCTCCAGCTGAGTCTGGAACGACCATCATCTTAGGGAGATTATGCATCAGCCCAGCTGAAGCCGTATATGCAACACTCCCCCCTCTTGCTACGCTCCGTGGAGCAAGAAAGACAAACAATAAACAAAAACAAACAAAGATGATGCGCAACTTGTGATTTCCATAGTAGCCTCCTTAAAACCCTGCTTGAGAAGTGAGCAGGGAAAGAGTACTACCGTAGCCTGAGGATGGCCATCCATATAAACAAAGAAATCCGTATTCCCAAAAAGAAAAGTGAAACAATCTTAAATCAAAACCTTAAATTGACCTCCAATTGACCTCCAATTACCATAAACCCATTGCTTTCGTGAGTATATCTGCCACATTTTCGTCCGTGTGTACGTAGGAGTAGTTGACTATGCATCCGAGCAGGCGATGAACTCGGCCTTGAGAGTTGACATGGCGATAAGGCAGTTGACATGGCGATGAGGCTTTGCTTTCGAGACTGCCACGAGATAGCTCCATTACTGGTGAGAAACACATGGCCTCCTTGAGATTTGCGGTCCGCGCTGTCATTGGCTCAATCAGAATCCGAGTACCCTGCAAGACTATTGCCGATGCCGATGCCGATGCTGATACCATTGCCGTTGAAATGTAGTCGAAAATCAGTTGTAGATTTGAGGTAGAGATATCTGGCCGAGTTGCAAGTGCTGCATTCATTAGTGATCCCACGACTGCTTAATAGTCTCTGATATCTTTCAATTCCTTCTCCCCCCGATCCTCGGCCAAGTCTAACATGTTATTGGGATCGAGACTGATTCCGTTATCTTCGCAGTGGATTTCGATGCCGAGGAAATGGCATGCCAGGCCGAGGTTCGCGATCTTATATTTCTCTGAGTTTTGCTTTGACTTCGATCGCGGCTTTGGTAGCAGCCTCCGGGTAAGCCATGGACATATCGTCGACATACAGAAGTATCAAAATGCCATCGCTCCGGAGATAGAGGTTGTTGAGCAGGATCGACGTGCTTTCTTCCTTCATGGCTCTTTTCCAGTGATCTCGTTGAGGGCTTTCCATAGCTTCCGCGTAGGTGAATGGATCTCCAGTGGCTGCGGATGCCGTTAATGCTTCTGTGGGGGCTTTACCTTGATTTCTTGTAACACGACTCGCTATCGGTGGAACTTGGCTTGATTTCTTGGTTACTGCCACTAAACGCTGGACAGTCTGATCGTCTCTGGGGAGGCGTTGGCTGTGGGCGTTTTCTGCTTCTGCTGCTGAACGCTGAGCAGTCTGATCCTCTCTGTGGAGGCGCCAGCTATGGGCGATGCGTTCTGCTTCTGCTGCCAAACGCTGAGCAGTCTGATCCTCTCTGCGGAGGCGCCGGCTGTGGGCGATGCGTTCTGCTTCTGCCGCCAAACGCCGGGCAGTCTGATCCTCTCTGTGGAGGCGCCGGCTGTGGGCGTTTTCTGCTTCTGCTGCCGAACGCTGGGCAGTCTGATCCTCTCGGCGGAGGCGCCGTCTGTGGGCGTTTTTTGCTTCCTCGTCAGGAGCTTTATGCATATGAGATGTTGATCTCTTACCTAACTGTGTAGGTTGACTGTCTTGTTCTCAGAGAGGCTCATCTCCGGTATCTATTCCTCGATATGTTCCTTGTCTTCTGGTAGTCCAAATATATCGGTATCGATCTCATTGCTTTCATGCTGGCATGACATGTGTGTATTTCTCTCTTTGTCAAAGATGACTTCTGTTTGGGCTTTCACCCTCTGAAATTCAGGATCCCATATCCTCCACAACGTCTTTGAATCGTGTATGTAGCCTACCATCACAGGGCTTTGGCCTTGGGCCGAATTTACCCTGGCGGCGTTGAACTTCGGGAATGAGTCTACTGGCATAGCATCCGAATCGACGTAGGTTGTGGAGAGGAGCTTGATACGATATTTCGTTGCCGGCGGCATCGTACGTAGGTTTGCCAAATCCATGTAGCATCTCGTATGGCGCTTCGTAGTGCGCTTGACTGGCACTCTAATGAACCACTGCTTGTGCTTGGCCTGGATGCAGACTGTGCATTATGGCAGTCGAAGGTGCACTTAGAACAGAGGAAGCAGGTGGACTTGTAGATGGGATCATAGGTGCCTCTGAAGACTCGATTGTAGACTGGGGGTTTCCGTTCCGAAATATAGTCGTATGCCCACCAAATCCAATTGGTTGATTGATAGGAGGGAAAGTCGAAAAGTAGGAGTATGGAGAGTTTCGACTTGGTAGTCCTGTATGACGTCGACGAAACTGTAATGCGTAGCGGTGACTGAATTGTTGTCTCCAAGTTCGATTAGCGGTTAGTCAGAAGGGATCGCAATCTCCGGTCGTAGTGAGAGCTGCTGTAGCTGTGGCCTTCTTCACTCTCCACCACTCCATTATACGCTTGTCGGAGACGCAATCGACTTTGACATGGCTTGGGAGCCCGCACTGGACGCAAATGCGCTCATTGTTGCCGTTGTTTCCTCCCTCCTGAGCGTGTTTGCGTTTTCTGCATGCATCTGTAGTATGGCTGTCAATTTTGCAATAGGTGCACTTACTTTCGTAGCTGTCTCTGGTTCCACTGCTTCGTCCACCGCGTCCACGGCTTTTGCCTCCGCCACGATACCCGCCATGTTGGGAGAGAAGGGCGGCCCCTGTGGATGCGTCTCCGAGTTCTTTGGTGAGGCTGGCTGTAGGTTCTTCTTCTAGGAGGTCATGTATGGCTTCTGTGGGTGTCGGTAAGGACCTTCTATGATGCGGAAATCGCGATCAGTGATTACATCGTCTGTATGGTCCAGTTGTATGCGGTAGTTGCTAAGCTTGGTGAAGTATGCTTTAAGTGGTTCGTCCTCCTTTGGTCGGCAAGCACGGATCTGGCGAAGAATGTCTTGTCTGCCGATATAGGATCCGGCGGTGTCTTTGATGATGCACCGTACTTCAGGGGAACAGGAAAGTCTGATTATTGACGCAGTCTCTGCTTCCTTAGCCTTCTAATCATCATAGTTGTCATCGTGGTCGAAATCGAGTGGCTGCGGTTCAGGATCCTCTCTGGTGACGATTGCGTATGCTCTCATGGCTGACAGGATGAGTATCATGTCGTCTTTCCATTCGTCATAGTTGGCGTGAGTGAGCTTAAGGATGTCACCCCACTTGGTCTTGTTGAAGGCGGTTTCGGAGGAAGTCATCGTGAGATCATGGAGATGGCTCGTGATGGTGTTGAGTTTTAGTGCAGTTTATGCGGTTGTTGCTACGGTGACGAGGTTTAGGGTTCTTGAGGCTCTTTTGGAAATCGTGAAAGAGATCATAGGAAAGATCGTGAGATTTTAGACAGTAGCGATAACCGGGCTCATAACCTGTTGAAATACTGATTGCTAGAAGCATTGTATATTCTAAACTACAGGAGTTCGTGTGACCTTATATACGGCGCTCCAAGTATGCCTTGTACGCATGCATGCGCACTCAGCTGGCATCTCCAGCTGAGTCTGGAACGACCATCATCTTAGGGAGATTATGCATCAGCCCAGCTGAAGCCGTATATGCAACAGAAAGCTGAGGCAAGGGCAAGGTAAGCGTGTGAGAAAGATGGGGCAAGGTGAGCGTGTAAAATTGTTGTGAACAATGTTTCACCGCTAAACTTTTGAATTAACAAACATAACTTCTCTTCTCTTCTCACCAACACCAGCCACTGCACTTCCACTTCCACTTCAATTGCACCACCACCGCAGTCGCGAAACACCTCACCATCACAATCACTATAGCTATAGTATGGAACCAAAGAAGACATTGATGGAGTCAACAACACCACCAAGCAGCCCGCCAGGTTTCGCATCCCACAGAACGCGAGACGACGCGACAAGACTTAAACTAACATTTCTAGGAACAACGGCGTTGGAGGAGCTCCCGGAGGTGAGCAGTCCAACAACGTTTATGCAAGATCTGCCGTCGCCAATGCTGCCAACACTAATCCCGCTGAATCCTGGCTCAGTACTATCCTTGGATAGCCGAATCTACACCGTTGCGACAATTCGCTATCGTAGGGAACACGTCCCGCTCGATTCGAAGCAGGACCAGATGCACACTCAACGAAAGCACGTTCGCTTGATGGATCAGATATCTCTTCTGCTCGTCACCGAACCTGGCTCGGACGTGGCGGCAACATCTCTCGAAATCCGCCCGGACGGATGCCATATCGTGTTTGCAAAGAACCGGAGATGCAATAAGCGTGAAAATAAGTTCATTGCCAAGCTGAAGGAACTATTGTCACCCTCTAACCGGCCGGATAAGTCAAAGCTAGAGGCGTGGAGTGATGAGACTACGTATACTATTAACGGCCTCGTGGTTTCTAACTGCCATGAAAAGATTTGGGTTCGCCTAAACCGAATGAAGGAGGATGTAAGGGCAGTCGGAGATCTTCATACTGCTCTCCGAAACCCCCCACCGCAAACGGCGGCTGATATTGGACACCGACGTCAATCAATTGAGGGTGGGCCCTGGCATCAGGCCGATATATCAGAAGATGAGTTGAGTTGTCTTGTAAAGATCCACATCATTGAATTCCATATGGACATGGCGACCTGGTCGAAGACGATGTTCGAGGAGAATTGGTTTAAGTTATTATACAACACCTGGAGCATCGGCCATGCCGGTGACATTGAGAAAGTTTTTGACATCGCCAATCACGAGACAAAGCTTCTTCTTGACTGTTTGAGGAAGCTCGGAGATTACTACGCCGCAGTCCAAAACTTGATGGTGAGCACGTTGGCGAGCTTATCTAGTGACCAGCAGGTGCATATCACCGAGTTGACCGGAAATCCAGAGCGGGGTAGCATCACTCTTGAGGGTCCAGACCCACTACACCTGCTCAATAAATGGGCAGAATACTCTCAGAAGCCACCCGTTACTGCCGAAGAGATCTGCATGAGGTTCCCTGAGGTGCATGAGCAGAGCCTAGTCCGTATAAGAGGGGAACGGTTGCCAATGACCGAGGTGGCTGTCAATTGTCCGACATCAGTCCCAGATATCAAGGTCGATTCATGCGCACACGCAGAGTGTACTGTCGTTATGCACCTTCTAACTCGAGGTGACCGCTATCCCAGCTGGATTGAAGTTGGGGTGTCAAAATCCGTATGCTGGTCCTGCCACCAGTTTTTTCTGGCAATTGAAAGGGTAATACCGACCAAAATCCTGTTTTCAACACTCCACGGCAAGATTTACCCCGGGTGGCAACTTCCTATCTCTACTGACCGTAAACTGGACGAGGCCCTTCGCACTGCGATGGAGAAAATCTTCGATTCAGAGCTAGATAATATTCTTGAAAAGGTTTATAAAAGGCGCAGACACGACTCTAACCCATTGAACTCTGATCCAATCCCGGAGGCTACTGAAGTAGGCGTAGTGCAGACAGCGGGTTATCGTGGCAAAAGAAGGGTATTTTCGGGATGTTGGATGATTGAAAACCTATGTGATTAGGTACGGTAGGTGCCAAAAAGTAAATTATATGTTTAAACATTAGCTAATATGTTTCCAGTTGATATGTCAATGCTTACTGCAGGCGTTCAATTGGTAGTGCGCACCTGATTGCTGGAGTTTGGCGTTCTAATGAAACGAGGATGTATGATACCGAGCCGTACATTGTGTTTCCTTTGTTGTATCTTGTATTTTCCCATTAGCTGTCGTATCCTGTACATTCCAAGCCGACATTGCAGTATTAAAACAGAGTGATCATATCTTCACGTGCTCTCCTAGTAGCGTTTCTGTATGTGTAAGGAGCTCCGGACACAATTAACTTCTCTAAATCGGGATTAAGACGGTTTAAGCCCGAGGGTGCTTTTCCGGTTATCTTAAATATGGTAGAGAAATACGGGATGGTAGGTTGCTGTTTTGAGTATCCACTCTACATTGGTATAAGGGGTGAGTTTTCATAGCAACGGTAATTTAGTTTCATGACGACTCTCCAGAAGTGCAGAGAAACAACTCAAGTATAGTGTCCGTAGCCTGTAACATAGTGGGAAGTGTTTTGCGCGACTCATGCCAACGTAAGTGGTAGCTGCACTTCGGACGAGTGCTTCCCGATGATGGACACCCGGTTCTCTAAGCGAGTACCTGCCAACGTCAGTTGATTTATAGACCCCTGTTCGTGAATACCGACGTCATACCATGTTACTGCCTGCGCTGAAACCATAAACCACCCTCGAATAATAGTTGGAAATACTTCTCTTGGCAGAGCGACCCCGTAGTTCTAGCAGCACATAAATCTAATACGTAGAATGCAACAATGTTCTCGTATTAAATTACATATATGGGTATTATGCCACCCTTAAAATATATTTGTGCAGATAGAATTTCAGGGTTACTCTTCCGATTTTCAAGTCTCTAGATACTCTTGTCAGTGATCAGAAGACTTCGATAACATTGGGCATATCGAATAGTCATCTAACTTTGATGTATAGTCACCAAACTTTTGATGGGTTATCAAAGGCGCTTGTAATGAAGTGTCTAGAGACTGTAAATCCGACGAGTAGAGAGTTGCATCATGGATGATCACTTGCATGCTGTGTAAAAAAACGTATGCACAGATGGGATTAGATCCGCCTAAGAATACGTATTGCTCGACTTGACTTGCTTAACTTAACAGCTTTCATTAACGTCATTCTCCAAAATCATATCCTCCCTGCTCTCCAATCCTGCAACCTGCCTACTGGGATGCATCAATATCATACAAATATTCCTTCTACCTCCATCCATTGTACCCAGTACTGCACGTATTTCATTCTCAAACTTCCGTGCTTGTTTCCTCATCCCCAAGTCTTCTTCACATTTCCTCCAACTCCTCCACTACTGCCTGCACTATATCCATAAATTCTCGCCACTTTCCTCCTCTCCGAATGTTCGCGACACTTACCCGAGGCTTCCCAATAGTCTGGGCGGCCTCCAGTCTTTCAGGGCCCACCATCGTCGTCCAGGGCAGGATATGTGTAGAGACACCTAGGGTCTTGAGCGGGGATTTAGTGGACTCCGGCGGAGGTTGCTGCTCCCTATCTCGGGGTCCTTTAGATTGAAAACCACTCATTTCGTAACAGATTACATAGTATAAATTTCTCGTGTCCTAATACTAGGCACATGGACGTTGTAACAGGTTTGGATGAGCACAAATCCGAATGAAGCCCAGTCATCTCCGCATTAATCGCTTTACTAACTAGTTATAAGGGGCTGGCCCCGTGGCGCAGTGGTATCGCTCCTGAAAATATAGGAGGGGTATACGGTACAATACTATGGGTTCGAATCCCAGTGCCAGCCCCCCGGTGTGAAAGGGACAAAGGGTAGCGGGTGGGGAACTCCGCCATCTAACCAGTTTGCCCAGAGGCAGAGGAGATATGGGGCTCTGTCATACTCTAATTAGAGTGCATACAGTATGAATAAAACAAAAAAAAACTAACTAGTTATCTCTCGGCTTACATACGGGCCTAGTAGTTCTCTAGTCTAAAAACTCTCCGCGCGGCAAATCGTAGTCCGGATGATTGTTGTCGACCTCCTTTTCACTTATATTTGACGCAAGTTGAAATGCTTCCACTGTTTTCCCACTGTCTCCAACTGCTAGGAATGATTCCCCAAGATTAAATATCGTAGTTCATTTGTACATATTAACGGGGGTGAATGTTCTTCGAAGTATTTTGATGCTTAATTTAAAAAGTAGCATTGTAGCCCATGGTTTCCACGATGGTCATATATTCCCAATAGCTGTGACCATAGTCCAACACCCATCTCTGATAATCATTGCAATGCACAGTCTTTTGGACCTTCCCGGTGTGCGTGTGAAATCCTGCACGCTTCGTCATCGTTATCGCGTTGTCCGCACCGCTGATGTAGTAGGGGGTAGGTGTTATTACTAGTACGTCGAGCCTTTTAGTTGTTGGAACCCATCGAGTACAAGTTGGTATAACTTCAGTTACGTACGTGGTTTGCTCTCATGGGTGCTGCAATAGAAAGTTATGCCGAGGTTGCCAGGTTGGTGAGGCGTGGTAGGAAAACGAGGTGTCGGTATATGGAAAGCTGGTCACAGCGAAGCGGAGAACGCGCTGGGCCTGGCGAAAGAGTCGATGTTCGAGAAGGTGTGACCCTTGGTTAAAATAAATCCTCGGGTGATGGAATGCTGTGCTCGTCGGCGGCAAGTAGGATAGGGCATTAACCCCCGGAAGCGGTGGAGTGTATGATCCCATTGTCTAATGATTGAACTCTATGACACCGGGGGTGCCCGGGTCCGCATTGGAATCACCAGAGTCGGAAGCGGCTTTCCAAAGACAGAAATGCTCAGGACTCAGAGTGACAATTTTATTCACTCACTGGTTGGCGCTTAGCAAGGCAATCTCCATGGATCGGTTCCACGCGCTTGAGCATTGGCCCAGTTTCTTGCTTTTCTTTCAGGTGTGTACTCTATTTTCTGATCCCTGTGTATTTAACTTTTACTTATAGTGCGTTTCGTTACTGTAGTAATAGCCCATAACAGTATTATTCAATGGCCACATGACCAATACATACGACGTGCAGAAATGATATCGGTGGTACGTGATATCCATTGCTTCGGGAAGACTGCTGACCCGTGATAAGGAAAGATGTAATGAGCTGGCACCCATTCATGGACTCGGGGGACAAGGGTTGTAGTATTCATGTGAACTGCAGTTGAGTAGACCGGATTGGTGATAAGTGAAACGAGATCCTGTGTAAGGTACATTAGTGATGTGTTGGGGATACGCGCCGACACATGGCTTAGTAGCAGTACCAACGGACAGGGTCTTAAGGATCATACTGTCAGTGACAGCCGGTTTTCCGGAGATTATCGCTCAGACTTAAGTGAGCCAGAAAACGCTCGCCTCAAATATTATAGCCGGGACCGTCAGTATTTTCAAACCATGTGTGCTCACCTTATCATGAACCCTGGACTCTTGCGCTGATCTCTGGGACGACTAAAAGATTTCAGTCCGGCGGATATCATACAAGAACCCGAGTTAAGGGTTACTATCACAATCCATATAAAACACCAGATTAGGCCCACTTAACCGGCAGAAATAGATAATCGTAGTTGATATACCTTGATAGGAATCGCCTGGGAATTTCTCTTATGCCTCTGGATTTGCGTTCATTAATTTCCGTTGGAACTCATGATACTTTAGAGATATTTCTAAATCGCCTTGAGCAAAGAAAATCCTATCTGGATGTCCCCGGTATTACGGCTGTGAGTAAGACATGCATGCGTCGGTGTGTGATACAGCAGGATGCAGCTGTAAGCCCCGTCAGATCGTGTGTCCATAGGAATTTCAGATTACCCCACCCACCAGATAACAAAACCACAGCTATGTGTTTGGAACTGCATCGCTGCGCCCGTCAAACGAACGCAGACTATTTCAAGCCATATTTAATTCATCTTCCGGGATTACAACCAGTTTTTTCACTCAAACAATTTTGCTCGTATTGCAGCCTTGGTGTCTGCCGCCAAGACTGATTCTTACCTATAACCAACCACTCAACCCACCCGACACTCCCGAAAATATCTCAACTTCGAACAAACCCACTAGCCAGCATCATCGCCTTCAAACTTTCACCATGTCCGCAACAACAACCCCAAACCTCACGCCCTTCGAAGACGCCATGAACAAAGCGTTTGAAAAAATGACTCCGAAAGAAAGGGACGAACTTTTGGCACTACAGACTATCGGCGACGTCTATGCCGAAACAGACAAGATACAAGAGGAACAAGGGCAGAAAGGATTGCTACGTAATTCCAACAAAATAAAGCCCTATCTCCTTTGGTTACAGCAGTTTTCCGGAGTAATCGAGGTCTTTGTACAAGTCAATCCAAGTATCCTTGCCTTGATCTGGGTGAGGACCCGCGGCACCAGCTATTACGTGACGTGTTCTTGTACTAATGGTCATTTGGTGAATGGTGTAGGGCCCTATCAAGTTACTGCTCCAGGTAGGCCGCTCGGAGTTGAGGATCCAATTCACCTATTGGTGAATTTAACTAGACTGCGAAGATGACCTGACTGATCTAGATTACATGCAAATATATCGAGATTTACGACCAAATTCTGGAAGTTTTTTCAACCATCGGGCGTTGTCTCCCGCAGTTTCAACGAATCCGGGCAATGTTCAATGAAAATGTCTACGTCAACAATTTTCTTGCTCTACTATACCAAGAAATTATTGAATTTCACGTAGAAGCTGTGCGGTTCTTCAGAGCTAAGGGTAAGTCCGAATGTGTTCTCTGTTCGATGTGTCTAATAATCTCATCCGTTGCGGCAGGGTTTCGAGCCTTTTTCAAACTACTCTGGCCTCGGTTCCAGGAACGATTTTCTGTTATACTTCAGAATATCGAAAATCACAAGCTCCTGATCGACAGAGAAATGACCTTGACTTATATCAAGGATGCATATGAAGCAAGAAATAAGGCGCTGGCGCAGCATGAAGAAATACTAGCGATTCGGGAACAACAACAATTGGAATCGCTCGAGCGGTACCTCAATGCACCACTGTACGATGAGGAACTGGAAAAGATAAATGAAGAACGGGGTCCAAACACCGGCCATTGGCTCTTCCAGGACCTGAAGTATCAACGGTGGGCCGATCCGAATCATGTAGATATAGCCAATCATATTCTATGGATTTCCGGAATCCCGGGAGCGGGTAAGGAAACTAATCGCGCGTCAGAGAGTGCAGTTTCTGACTTTTTGTTCAAGGAAAAACTTATCAATGTGCGGCTCTCATCGAGCATATCAGAAAAACGGCAATGAGCCCGGACCCGCCGGTGTTGTTTGCGTTTTTAAGGAATGATACAGAGTTCAAACGAACGCGAACAGCAATATTACATTCCTTGATCTTCCAGCTGTTTCATGAGAATCAAGCTCTGCTGCCAGTAGTTTTGGCTGCTCACAAGTCCGAACCACGAAAGCTGCGCACTTCGATCGATTACCTGTGTCAGTTATTGAAGGACATGATATGGAATGTCGATGCAGGACTCACATACATCCTCATAGACGGATTAGACGAATGCGAAGAATCAGAACGGCAGTTGATATTAAAAACTATGGTACAGCTGTCAAACGATTGTCCCACTCTCAGATTAGCAGTTGCAAGTAGGGATGAGAAGGATATTTCACGCATCCTAAACAATGCTGCTCAATTAATATTGGTTAATACAGAGAACAACTCCGACATTTCATGGTATATAGGTGCCCAGCTGGATGAGCTCTGGCGTGAAATTCGGCCAACTACACCCCTCTCTGGCACATACACATGCATAAACACAATGCGAGAACCACTCATGCGCAAGGCGAATGGTCCGTTTTACCTAGGCGGGAAAACCCGTAATCGACCTTCGCAACCCGCTGACAAAATCGTAGGAATGTTTCTGTATGCAAGGCTTGTTCTGAACCACCTTCGGCGTCAAACAACATGGGAAGAGCTCGAAGAGGAGGCAAATAGCCTACCAGCAGGGCTCGATGAAGCGTATGCAGTTCTGCTTGAAAAATCGAGGTACATACTGACTGCATTCCATCAGCTATGGCAGGATTTTGGACCGAATTCAGAAGAAGCTACAATCGAAAGAGCAATATCAAGTGCGCAATATAATCGCTTGGCTTGTCAGTGTCAGGCGGCCGATAAAAACACTCGAACTTTTGCATGCACTCATGATCAGAGTGGGTGATCGTAACCTAGAGCACAAACGAAGATTATATAAAGACATCGTTTATCTATGCGGCCCTTTTATACAAGAACGTGAGGGAACTATTACATTTGTCCATTTTTCTGCCAAAGAGTTAGTATGCGATGAGCTTCCAAAAGATCATGCGCTAATGTGTACGACCTATAGATATCTCATACGGAAAGATGATGGATTCATTTGTACCGCAATTGCCCATAAGGTGGTTGCGTCCACATGTCTAACCTATCTTTGTTTCCAGTGCTTCGATGAACATATGGATGTCGAATCCTTCATACGGCTAGGAGAGTATGTATTACAAGAATATGCTTGTAATAATTGGCTCTATCATGTCGAAAACACCGTGGCAGACGCTGGGGAGATGCTCCAGGAATTCGTAGAGCTTCTCCAACAATTCTTGAAACTCAGATCGAGTTTAGTCTGCTCTAGAAACGACAATAATCATATTCACCCGTCGGGTAAGCTTAGAGCGTTAGAGTCAAAGTGGCCCAAAGTATATGCATCCTTGAGAGATATTTTTCTTTTCACCGGCCGAAACATTCATAGCTTAGACAATTCTGGTGATTATCCCCGCGATTATCCTTTATGGCGTTTATCTGATATGCATCGCAGTGAAGGATACGAACCCACTTACACTGGATGCAGCCAGCCATCGAATCCAGGAACATTTTGAGGTGCTGGCAACAACGCTTTGCAACGTCCCAGTCCATCCGAGTTCTCGCTGCTCTGATTTGCACAAATTCTATGGAGGATTGTTTCGATGCCCCACCCCTTCTTGCGTCCATTTCTACAGAGGATTTGATACATTTGCTGCCCGTGAGAAGCATAAGCTGAGACATGAACGTCCGTTTAAGTGCCATGAGGTACATTGCGTCTTTCATGTTCTGGGATTTCACTCCGAATCTGAACTAAATGATCATTCGTCAATGCATTTCAAAGAAAGGGTGAATTATCATATGCAAGAAAGCTTCGAGACACTAGATGTAAAATCTTGTCGAGAAGCTCTCCAGCTCTCCGCGGAAGCAGGCAATATCGAGTTTTTCCGTGATTTGTGGTCCGTCTACAAGAAGAAGGAGTGGAGTTTACCATTTTACCAGTGGTCAGGTCTGATAACTAAAGCTGGCAAGAGTGGGTCGGATGAGCTTCTATACTATATATATGACATTGCGCGCGTCGAAGGCGCTGATACCCAGACGTTAAACAGAATTTGGTGTGTGGCAGCAGAAGAAGGCTTAGAGAAGGTTCTAGGGTGGCTCATTGAATCTGGTAACGGATATCCTGTTACATTACGAGACTCCAAAATCCAAAACGGCCCTATGCACAAAGCAGCTGCGAGAGGATTGGTGTCAATTCTTACGATGTTTTTAGAAAATGGTGCAGATGTCAACGAGAAAGGTTCGGGAGGCGCTCCTCTCCATGGGGCTGTTGAATCTAAAAATGCGGCGGCAGTTGGCCTGTTATTGGACAGAGGTGCCTGTGTTAGTACCCTTAACGGGGCAGAGTATACTGCATTGCATATGGCGGCACGGCTGGGGCTACAAGATATTGTCGAATTATTAATTGATCACGGAGCAGATGTGAACGCCAAAGGTCGCAAGGGCGAGAGACCACTAGGTACTGCCGCTAGAAAGGGATTCAAGGCTATCGCCCAAATCTTAAGAAGCCGTGGAGCAGAATTATTCCCTACCGAAGCATCGTTTTCCGCCTTACATTCAGCCATGGACGGAGTCGGAGGTTCGAAAGAGGTTATCAATTTCCTGATTGAGGGAGGCCTTGATGTTGATGTTAAGACAAGTCACGGAGAGACACCATTGCACTGGGCAGCACGTTCATCTTCGGAAGATATCGTCGAATATCTTCTGTCGTTGGGTGCTGATCCCAATATTAGGTCGAAAGAGGGTCTCACACCGCTCCACACAACTGTGATGACTGGTAACCACGTCAAAAACTCCCGTGGGGAATTGACTGCTCGTACCCTCAGAGTTATACAGCTTCTAGCGGAACAGTCTGATAACGAGGCGATACATTATGCACTATGGGTTGTCGCGAGTTCGAGTATACTGAGTCGCAGCGAAGATTTGCGTATTCATTTTTATAATGCATTTATTGCTCAAGGTGCCGACCCGCATACACAATTTACCGACGGGAAATCCCTGTTATTTTTGACATACGACAACAGCCACACGCATGTTGAGACCAAATTTCTCTTGAGTTTGGGTATTAGTCCGAAAGCGGTCGACGTAAATGGCAACAGCATTTTACATCATCTTGCAATTCAATTTACTCTCCAATGGTATACGTTCGGAACGAAGAATAGATTTATTCTTATAATCAAGGAGCTTGTCGCGGCTGGGGCTGACTTGCAGGCAACAAACCACAGCTCTGAAACGGCAGCTAATGCTTTGAGAGCTCAAGGATTTGATATTGCAGATTTTCAAGCTTAGGGAGGTTAAGGGACGAGTAGGTTGGAAACTGTTTTAAGAGGTGGAACAATAGTTTGGGGGGAAATTTACAGATTGTCGTGAGCTTTGGCTTCCTTCAGCGCTTGTATGTTTTGATCTTGATTATGGTTGGAAGGGGGGGGGGGTTCGACTAGTTTTAGCGCGTCATTTCAACAGACATGTCACCCCGAATGAATGCGAGGAGGGGAAAGGGAGGAAGACATGAATTAGCAAAAGCAGCGGGAAGTGCAGTGGCTAGGTAATGGTAGTCAATAGACCGGGACGGAGTAACACACTAGAATCCTTGGCGCGGATTCATAGGCAGAAGGCTATAGCGTAGCGGGATTAGGGAATGGAAGCGGAATAGATAGAAGAGTAAGTACTTAAGTAGTGAATGCGTAAGTAACCGCAAGCAGTAGCGGTAGGGGCGGAAGAAGCGGAAGGGTTAGGAGAAGCACGGTGATCATGGCAGTGGCAATACATCGATGTTCGGGACTTGTGGTGAGTCAGGCGGTGATGGACATTAAGCAGTGTTGTAATAGAAACGTTGCTCTTTATATACTAACTGTGTAATAACTCTTGTACGAAGACTTGCGTTTCTGCTGTGTTTCAGGTGCTCGATTATCGCACTAGATAGCTGAGCAAAGGGTGTGAAGCCTTCGTATTAAGATTTTACGCCAAATGCATACTTCGCCTGTTACGCCACACCGCCGACAACGTGCTCAGCATATTGTAGTGGTGATCATAAGAGGAGATGGTTAAGACTAATCCGTTGTGATCTTGTCGTAGCAACTCCGGAAGGTTCACTCTATTAGACTCATCTAAGAAAATGGGGAAGGCATACAAGCCATCCACCGAACTACCACAGCTCCTTTCAACTCCCTTCACCTTCGCTGTTTTTTCAACTCCGCATCGCCACACCTGCTGCCACTAGGCACTTTTCATTCCTAGGAATACCATCAAATAACCCACTATACCATGTACCCTCAAAGTACCGTTCCTCATTTGCATTGAATTTCTTCATCGTGTCTACGCGTTCTGCATGTTATATCTTTCATACCACTCATTCCTGCGCTTACGCGACGAAAATGACGGATACGCCACCATCCCCGCAAACCATCGTGGCTGCTGCAACTCTCATTCAGATGAAGCACTAATCGCGGCGGAAGATCCGAGATAACTTTACCTTTTTTCCCAGCCTCGTAACGGGAGGCATCGTTGGTCCCTGTATTTCGTCTTTCTCCACACCGTCCAAAGCAGAGTAACCAAAATCGAAAACCCAGCTTCCGCTCTTATTACCTCCTCAAACACAACTCAGGTAAACAATGCAATCATCTCGGCCACCTCAAATCGACATCTGCCAACACCTGCTGTGCCGGCAGCCATCTCTGTGAGCTTCCATCCCGTCTATATACGCGCGAACACTCATTCAGTCTCCGCACAACCGGACCCCTAACCACCACGATACACACATTCTCGCCTTCCTGTTCCTGCCGACAGCTTCCTATAGCATCACGGCATCGAAATTACCGCCCCGGCTGCAAGTCCTCGCGTTGCGAGTATTGTTTGTGTTCCTTTCTTTCAATGCGAGGGTTGGAGGCTAAGGTAGTAAGTGAAACGAAGTACATGACTGAGCGCATGGGTGCGGTGTTTCGGTATTTTAAGAGGGTACATCAGTTGGAGGAAGCACAGCTTTAGGAAAAGGTATAGGGGAGTGCACATGTGTACGTAGGGGGTTCAGTATGATGAGCTCTAGTTGTACGATATCTCTTTTATGATCTTAAGAAGAAATAGTCAGTGATAAACGGTAGCTTGTAGGGTTGGGCTGGCAAAGAACAACTTCAACCTCTCGAGTTCATGTCATATCACTCGGTCTTCAACTGCTCGTCTTTGTTGAAAATAGAGATGATAGAGAAGCTTGATCGTGTATTATCTAAGAGGGCCACAAAGCCATATATATGGTCATACAAGTGTGAATGCGTGCGTACGCATCTATGTATAGATCCGAAAAAATGCCATCAGTTCGACAGCAATCTCCGGCCATACGAGACTCAAATCCGGCCATACGAAGACTGCGACTATTCATGCAACAGTCTTTATTGCATAAATAAATCTCAGCCTTCGTATGGCGGCTTACTGGGTTGGTACTGATACGGGCTGATGGTATTCAGCCGTCTCTATACATAGATGAGTACGTACGCATTCACACTTGAACTACCGTATATATGGCCCTGTTGCCCTCTTAGATAGTACAATTAAGCTTCTCTATCTCTACTTTTAACAGTGTTATTGCGGAGGAAAACCGTGTGCATAGACTACGAAGGGCTCGCCATATATAAAGAGAATATTCAGGTATATCTTCGGATATGCCAGTGCCACATTTGTCACTCGCCACCGCATATTCAACACGTCTGATGATCAAGTCTCCGGACATCCTGTTAGGTGACTGCTCAGTTTAGAGCTTAAATTTTGTCAATAACTTTGATACATATGGTGGCAATTAAGGCCCGTCCTGCAAACTGGTGCTGGACACTTAGGGCGGGTTGACATGTCTTAGGCCACTGGACAGTGATACCAAACTTGTATACCGTTGAATTGGCTGTCACTACGTGTCCATAAGTGATATCTAATGTCTTCATTCTCCTCCGTTCGTCTGAATGTTCCCGTGCTGGAGACTATTTTATGTCTAAGGAATGTCTCGATATGAGTAAAACTCCGAAAGTTATACTGAGATTCCGCCAGTTTCAGATGCCTCAACAGCTCCATGAGTTTTACACCTTTTATGATGTTTATAAGACGAGAAATAGTATACCGAACGACACAACGGGCAATACAGTGAACAGCGGAGGGGCATCTCTACAGAATGAAGTGCAGTAGAAATATATGCACATAGCTCTACTGCGTTAGCGGGAAACCCCAGACTTCAATGATTCCACCAGTCCGGACGATCCCGGTCTGGGGTAGGGCTCAGTCCGATTCGGTTCAGCAGCAAGGTCGGACTAGATTGGTCTAGACGGGATCGGTCTGGTTTAGATTGGTCCCCTCCCGGACTACTGGAAAAATTGACCCCAGTTCCACCGACAACATCAAGGGATTACATTAACTATGTTTATCAGATGAAAAATGGTTGGGTATACAGAATTACAATGCAGGTAGCTGTGTGCCCATATCTTCAATGCCTCGTGCACAGCTGCAGAATAGTTGTTTACCCACTTCCTTCAAGGTCTTGTTCCGCAATCACTATAGTTTTACTCTGATCTCGGGGATCCTTAAATGTGAAAAGGCACGGGAAGATGTAGGGGACGGGCGGCTGCCATCTGCGATGGCGGAATTTGCACCGAGAAGACAGGCACAGGATGGATAGGCAAAAATAGTCCATATTAGAACACTTGTAAGAATATCTTGTCAGTAGCAGCAAAGAAGATACCTATCGTTATAATGTTATTATCGCTAAAGGATTTTCTTCATATGTGTGCGGGGTACACTGGGGCTGAACTTTTTGATATAAGTATGAGCAAGGTATCCAGGTCTGAGCGCAGGGTGAGCGGAAAATCCTCGCTCCAGCGAGGATTTTTCGCGCTTAGACTTGTATACTTCGCTCAAACTTATTCTTCTCGCTCAGACATGTTCGTCACTCAGACTATTCGTCTCGATCACACGGATACTCGGTTTTGTAGTTTCAATGGTAATATGGCATCTATTCGCTAACTATCTATTTCTGTCTATATACATAGTCGATCTGGGCTTGCTAGAGACAGTGCTTAAGTGCGCGCATTGAGAGGTGCACTTGGAGACTGCGTTCGGGTGCACTTGGAGAGGCGGCCGAGTGCACTTGGAGGTGCAGTTAGAGAAGGTAATCAAGTGTACACGGAGGTGACCTTAGAGATGCACTTGGAAGTACTTAGAGATGATGAAGCGCACTTACAGATGGTGATCGAGGGTGCTTATGGTGTCTTTCGCTGGTACCTTTTGGAGCAATAAAGATCTTTACGGATATCAAAATACCTGGAAGAGGAAAAGGCTTAGAGCGGCCCGGGAAGGATTTTACAGGAAGAAAAGATATGCAGAGGAACCATATGACGAAAGGTGTCGAAAGGTTCTGGAGAGAAGGTACGGGGAGAAAACGCCTTTCATCAGACTGGAAATAGCACCACAAAGGGCGGCATAGTATCAGACACTGGAAAAAAAGGCACAGGGAGACATGGCAAGGGAGAAAGGGCACTAGAAAAGGTACCCTTTTAATAGTACTGCATACTCCTATATCTTCAACTTGTGCCAATTCCACTTGCAATATCAATCTCTTCGCCATGTATCAGTGCCTTTTATTCGCATACAAAGAACCCTTAACTTGATTTTGGCACTTAAATGCCTTTTTACATTTCGAAAGTAGAAGTATGTTTTAAATATATCTTTGATGGTCCATTAATAGGTAATACATCCAGGTTTCTTAGATAGTGCGAGGCTGGGTTAGAGATTTTGATCACATCTGAGCACATTTTCCATTGAGCCTATTTGCAAATAGAAATTCTCAACTGAAATATAGCCGGCATCGTCTGGTGGAGAGTAAAACTGTCATTCCCTCATCGGAAACTATGCATCATGGTGTGTCACTCGATGTCACTTGATATCACTCTGTTGCAAGTGTACTGGATCGTGAGTCTCAGCATCGTCTGATGTCTTGTATGAGAATGAAGACTTGTATGAAGATGGTGGCTGTATGAGGATATGCATCAGGACCAGGGTGATGCGTCTCATGTCAGGTAGAGCATACGCGTACGCATATGGGAGATTGTACATATACGGGCCTTGGCCCTCGAGATAGAGAGGATCAATCAAGTCAATCAACAAGGCTAAGAAGCATCCAAAGTAACACACTCAGGCTTGTACTTAGAGACAAATCGGAGGTCTTTATGAATATTAGTTATAGATATGATAGCGACGTGACTTAGTGCATCGTATTGAAGTTAGATTTTTAACGGGATTGGATGAACTTCGAGAAGATCGCTAGGGAGAATCTTCACCTGAGCCCTGACTTGCGAATTTCTTTGGTGCCTCAAAAATCCGTTAGTAAGATTTATTCCAAAATTCTGCCCTGGGCGAAGAAAATTTCACATGGATATGGCTAACGTTATGGCTGTGAGTAAGACGTGCATGCATCGGTCGGTGCTACTGCATGATGCAGGTGTAATCCAGTCAATAGAAATTCTGGAGCACCCACCTACTACATAACATCACCGCTACAATTTATTTGGAAGCACCGGCCGTGCACAGCGCCTTACTTATAAAAAGCAAACAAAATTTATCACCCGGGAATGCATTCGGATTTTTCCCTCATCAAGTATACTTGAAACCCAGCCTTGGTGTCAACCGCCAAGCCTCATTTATCTATAACTGCGCAATCCACCCGACAGTCCCATAAAATACCTAAGGGCCTTATTCCATTCATACATTCGCCATGTCCGTAGCAACCCTAAACCTCGCACCGTTCGAAGACGCCATGAACAAAGCGTTAGACAAAATGACGCAGAAAGAAAGGGACGAACTTTCGGTATTACAGACTATCAATGACGTCTATGCCGCTACAGACAAGATCCAAAAGGAGCAAGGGCAAAAAGGATTGCTGCGCAATTCTAACAAAATCCAGCCGTACCTCCTTTGGTTGCAGCAGTTTTCGGGAGTAATTGAGGTCTTTGTGTCAATCAAGCCAAGTCTCTTCGCCTTGATATGGGTGAGCATATGCAACATCAGTCCATTTCATAGTTTTTCTGGTACAAATTATTGATTCGCGAATGTTGTAGGGTCCTATCAAATTACTGCTCCAGGTAGGTTGGTCTTCTGAGTTCGGGGACCGTTCACGCGTCGGCGAAGATACCAATTATTGATTATCAACATGATCTAACTGGTCCAGATTACAAGCAAATATATCGAGATCTACGACAAAATCCTCGATGTTTTCTCAACCATCGGGCGTTGCCTCCCTCAATTTCAACGAATCCAATCAGTTTTTGAAGGAAATGTCCATATCAACAATTTTCTCGCTCTGCTGTATCAAGAAATTATCGAGTTCCACGTCGAAACGATGCAGTTCTTTAGAGCTAAAGGTAAGCCCGAACTTAGTATTTCTAAGTAACTAGGCCGCTGGTTAGACTGCTCAGGAACATTGTCTAAATTTGTCCCCATTGAAAACGTATCAAAGAACCGGCGAACTAATTTCACGTTGTTCGCCAGGATTTCGGGTATTCTTTAAGTTACTCTGGCCTGGGTTCCAGGACAAGTTTTCAATAATACTTGCGAATATTGAAAACCACAAGCTCGTAATCGACAGAGAGATGAATTTGACCCACATTAAGGATACTTATGAAGCAAGAAACAAGACTGTGACTTACATCAAAGATGCATATGACGCAAGAAATAAAGCACTAGCGGAGTATGAAGAAATACTGGCGATTCGGGAGCAACAACAATTGGAGTCCCTTGAGCGGTACCTCAACGCACCACTGTACGACGAGGAATTGGAAAAGATAAATGAAGAAAGGGGTCAAGACACCGGCCAGTGGCTCTTCCAGGACTTGAGCTATGAACGGTGGGTGGACCCGAATCATATAGATGTGGCCAATTGTACTTTATGGATTTCCGGGATCCCAGGGGCGGGTAAGCGAATCAAGCACGAGTTAGAGGATGTGGATTCTGATTTTCGTTGCTCAAGGAAAAACGTATCAATGTGCAGCTCTCATCGATCATATCAAAAATGATACTATGGACCCGGCCCCTCCTGTATTGTTTGCATTCTTGAGGCATGATACACCATTGAAACGAACGAGAACAGCAATTCTTCATTCCTTCATCTTCCAGCTGTTTCATGAGAATCGAGCTCTGCTGCCAGTTGTTTTAGCTGCTCACAAGTCTGAACCCCGGAAACTGCTCAGTTCAACCGATTATCTGTGTAGATTGCTGAAAGACATGATTTGAAATGTCGACGCGGGACTCACGTACATCATCGTCGACGGATTAGACGAATGCAAAGAATCAGAACGGTATTTGATCTTAAAATCTGCACTAGAGCTGTCAAAAGATTGCCCCACTTTGAGATTGGCAATTGCAAGCAGGGATGAGAAGGACATTTCACGTATCCTGAAGAATGTTTCTCAATTAATACTGGTTAATGAGCAGAATAATGCCGATATTTCAAGGTATATAGGTTCCCAGTTGGATGAGCTCTCGTGTGACATTCAGCCAATTACACCAACGACTGGCGCTGGGCAATTCATAAGCGCATTGAAAGAACCGCTCGTGCAGAAGGCGAATGGTACGATTTCAAAGCGAGTAATCCGGAATCGTCCTTCGCAATGGCTGACAGATGGGCAGGAATGTTTCTGTATGCAAGGCTTGTTCTGAACCACCTCCGGCGGCAAACAACATGGGAAGAGCTCGAAGATGAAGCAAATAGCCTACCAGCAGGGCTAGATGAAGCGTAGGGAGTTCTCTTGGAATACTTCAGATACATGCTGACGGCATTCCATCTCAGTTATGGCAGGATTCTGGACCGAATTCAGGAGAAGCTACAACCTAATGAGCAACATCAAGTTCGCAATATAATCGCATGGCTTGTCAGTGCCAAACGGCCTATGAAAACGCTCGAACTTTTGCATGCACTCATGATCCGGAAGGGTGATCGGAACCTAGAGCACAAGAGAACACTGTATAAAGATATAGTTTATCTATGTGGTCCTTTTATAGAAGAGCGCGAAGGGACTATTAGATTTGTCCATTTTTCTGCCAAAGAGTAGGTATGCGATATCCATTTTAGACCCCTTGCGCTAAATTGTACCCTGAACTCTAGATACCTTGTACGGAAAGATGATGCATTCATTCATGCTACAGATGCTCACAAAGTAGTTGCATCCACATGTTTAACCTATCTTTGTTTCAGATGCTTCGATGAGCTCGAGCATACAGACATCGAGTCCTTTATACGGCTAGGAGAGTATGTGCTGCAAGGATACGCTTGCAAATATTGGCTCTATCATGTCGAAAACACCGTGGAAGATACCGCAGATAACCTTGTGGACTTTGTGGAGCTCCTTCAAGGATTTTTAAACCTCAGATCGAACTCAGTATACTCAAATGACGACAATCACACAACACGGCTGCTAGTCAAGCTCGGGGCATTGAAGTCGAAGTGGCCGGAAGTCTATAAATCCTTGCAAAATATCATAGATTTTACACACAGAAAAAGGGACAGCTTGGACGATTCCGGTGACGCTCCCGTGTTATTTCCATTGATAGAATGTCTCTGATTATTGTTGTAGCGAACGATACCAATCCACTTAAACTTGAGGCAGCTTTGAATCAAACCCAAGATTGTTTCGAGGCCATGGCGCAAGCTCTGTGCCATACTTCCGTCCATCCAAGTCCACGCTGCTCGGATTTACATAAATTCTATGGCGGATTATTTCGTTGCCCCAAATATTCCTGCATACATTTTCACACAGGCTTCGATACCCTTGCAGCCCGTGATAAGCATGGTCTCAAGCATGAACGTATGTTCAAGTGTACTGAGGAACAGTGTGACTTTAGTTTTCTGGGATTCCAATCCAAATCCGAGCTGAAAGAACACTTATCAATGCACTTCAACCAAACGAAACAGTTCGACCTCGGAACAAATTTGCAATCGCAAGATTCTAGTTTCTTCAATGATGCTCTTAACCTTGCGGCTGAGGCTGGAGATATTGCACTGGTGCGCGATATGTTGACGAAGTGCAAAGTCATGGATGCGTCCTTTTGGTCAAGCCTCTACCACAGCGCTGCCAAGAGTGGTTCGGAGGAGCTTGTATTATATCTTCTAGATCCCAGGCATGATAAAACACACCCGCCCTTCCCGGGGCATCTGTGGCTGGTGGCAGCGGAATATAGCTTAGAGGGGGTTGTGGCGCAACTTATTGAATATGGTTGCGATTATCCCCTTGGAAAACGGTATGGGAATCCCCTACAGGAAGCGGTAGCTCATGGATCGGAGGCAATTGTGGTGATGTGTTTGGAAAATGGCGCGGATATCGAAGAGTCTGCAGAGGTGGGTTTCACGAGGCGTTCTGTGGTATACCGTCCTCTCCATAGGTCTGTCATATCGAAAAACGAGGCCATGGTTCGCCTACTACTGGATAGAGGCGCTGATGTTAACTCGGTGGTAAGCAACGAAACTGCTTTACATCTAGCAGCACGGCTGGGATTACATGATATTGTCGAAACATTACTTGACTATGGAGCCAATGTGAATAAGGGTAACAAGGATGAAACACCAGTAAACGTGGCCTCGAGAAAGGGATTCAAGATGGTGGTGCAGCTCTTGATGAGCCGTGGTGCATTGTTGGCGCATTCAGGACGATCATCTACGACATTGCATTCAGCCGTACGAGAAGTTGGAGCCTCTAAAGAAGTCATTGCATTCTTGTTGGAACAAGGATTAGAACTCGATGCCAAAACTGATACGGGAGAGACACCATTGCACTGCGCTGCAAAGCATTCATCGGAAGAGGTCGTCGAATATCTGTTATTGTTGGGGGCGGATCCTAATCTGAGATCAAACGGCGGTCTCGTACCGTTGCACATGACTGTTTCGAGTGCTTCCCACGTTCTAACTCCCACTAAAACTTTAACTGCACGAACCCTCAAAATAATACAGCTTCTTGCCGAAAAGACCGATGACGAGGCGAAACATTACGCATTATGGATAGCAACAAGCTCTCCTTCGCTATATTTCAAATCAGATGCGCGTAAAAATTTCTGTCGTGCGTTTATTTCTGCAGGGGCGGATCCCTTGACGATGTATGCTGACGGAAGAACCCTCCTCTTTGCCGGATACCGCGCTTTCACGAATGACCGTACGCATGTAGAATTTCTGTTGAGCTTGGGCGTCAGTACAAAGGTAGTTGATGCACATGGAAACTCGGTTTTACATCAGCTTGCCAGCGCGTTTGCGGGGGCGAAAATACCAGAGTCGGAGCGAAGAACATTTAGAGTTATACTTGAGACTCTTATTGCTGCTGGGGCAGACCTGAGAGTGGTAAATTTCAACTCTGAGGTAGCAGGTGATGTTTTGCGAGCTATTGGATTCGATTTTCCAGATGTTCAACATTAGAAAGGATTCAAGAATGGTGCAAGGTACGAGATATGAAGCATGAGGATTCATAATTAACTGGGTTCGACTTGACTCTGTTTTCATTTTTCACTGCTATTTCTAAGTGATGAAAGGGAATTGCTCGTTTGGCTAGTGCTCGCCAGGGGAGATGTTCTAATTATTACTTAACATTTTGTGGAATTTCGTTCATTACCTACAGTACATTGGGATGTCGTTTGAATTGAACGACCGGCAAGGTGACTTTTACACTGTACTGTCGCGTGATTATAGTGAGATTTTTCGTGAGGTTTATGGTAAGATTTATCGTAAGATCGTAGTGAGGTTTGAAATTCCTGATCGTGAGATCCACGCGCTAAAAACGTTTGTTTTACACAATTTTATAGTTTGTACACAATACAAAAACGGGTAATTTACACCTCAATGTCGTTTAAAATCTCACATTTCTGTAGTTTCGGGTGCAGGACAGATTAGTAATGTTGTTCTGGCTCGGTAAAGGATTCTTCCCTATGATACCCCTCTGTAGGACTTGAATATTTGTTGTACAGCGTCATCACCACCACAGCCATCACTACAGGTATCTTCAAGTGTACCGCTACCTTATGCTCACTACGCAACCAACCAGTTTCCACCGCACAAATTCATATGATTGCACACACGACGCACACATGCACACAAATGGAACATAACCAAATTACTCTTCTTATGATTCTAAGACGCAACAGTGGAAACCCCTTCGTTGTATGTATTATGATTGTAATACTCCGCTGGTTTGAAAATCTCAACACCAAAGACGAAATCTCATGATAGTTGGCTAAAGTAATTCATAAAATCACTCACTGATGTTTAATTTCACTCCACCGTATGGTTTGGTTTCACTTGGCATTGTAAAATTCACCAACTGTTGTTTAATTTGCCCTATACATTCCATTGCTGTCGTTTAATTTATACTCCGCTCAATTGTATTTCATTTGACATTGTAAGAGTCACACGCTATCGTCTAATTCACCCTCTAGTCGTGGAATGATTTGGCCTGGTTGTTGTACGAAGTAAACACTTCTTAAATCATAAAGTGTAGATTAAACTCCGTTGTGAGGCTTAAACCACAAAATCGTGGCGTTTGCACTCTGGCACAGCAAAATTATGAACCCTATGATAATTACGATGCAAGCACTGTGTGCGGATCCTCAATGCCTGGTGCGCAGCTGCAGAATAGTTGCCTACCCACCTGTACTGCAATCACTACAGGTTTTACTCTGATTTATTGGAGATTTAAATGTGGAAAGGTTTACCATAAGGCACAACTACGATTTTGGCGAGAGCATCGGTTAGCGGTAGATGTTGAAGATGCCTTTGTACGGAGAGGAAGTGCATGAGAAGGTGCAGGGGAGATATGGCCAGAATGTGGGACGGCAGAATTGGCACAAAGGTAGAAAGACAAAACAGTCCAAATTACAAAACTTACGAAAGTATCCTATCATCAGAAGCAGCCGGGAAGGTACCTACCGCTAGTATCGCTGCAGGATTCTCTTCGTCTGTATGCAGGGTACACCGGGGCTGTACAGTTAGACGTTTGATAAGCGCATCTGTGGCGAAGCTTTGTTCTGCAATCAGCTGCATTATCTATCAATCACAGCGGTCTGTGCTCACTGCATGGAAAAGAGTCATCCTGTCACCTTCAAAATCGTAGAATTTCGTTGTGCATTACGCCTTGCATTGCAGGATGCATGTTGCAAAGTAGAAAAGTTCCTAGTAGCCCAAGTCGTCATTATGCCACAAGGCGCAATGCACATGTGCTACCCTGCAGCTTTACGCCTCTCTCATCAACTAACGGCAAAACTGCAGCCTACTACGAGCCTAGATCCGTAATGCACACCAAGGTGGCAAGGTGTGCAGAACCCAACAGTGCGCACAAATATTGTGTGGAATGCAGCGTGCATATGATGCCGGCTGGAATAGCAGGAAGCGGATCTCCGCCCGAAGAACCATTTCGCCAGATTCAAGCAGGCATATGCGACTTGCAATGCTCAGCTGAACTTTATTTCCCTCAGAGCCAGCCGGCATCTCGCGCTAGCTCGCTTGCGGCTGAAGTTACCACCATCCCTAAGCTAGCGTGTACTTTATACGCTGTGGGAATCACCCATCCCGATCGTCCAATCCTTGCCCACCGCCGGGTCGCGGCCGGAATTGCCCGACCGGGTTGAGTAGGGCGGAAAGAACAAAACTAGTTACCGCCGAGGCACTTTGGCTATTCCAATGAACTATACTAATAGATCTAAACATCGCTGGTAAGGGCAACACTACTCTTCCGTACAACTAAATATAACTGCAACTCTTCAGCACACCGCTGCAAATCCAGTTACCTCGCGGTCTCAGATATACATTCTCCTAGCGCAATAAACATCCACTGCGAAAGTATCACATATAGCCTGTGCACGTGGCCTGTTGCCGGTAACGGTCGCATATGCGCATCATACCATTCACTCTCTTTACCGCTCCCAGTCTCTAGTTTTGATAATACCAGTCTCGACTTTGATTATAGCTGTCGGTAATACATTTAGACGTGTTGGCGTCTTGCGACTCAACTGTTCTACTCTGTTAGCGGATTGCATCATCCGTGGCCGGGTTGGCGCTTGGTGTAAAGTTTAATCCGCGGGATCCGCCCACTTACCTCTAGTAACTCGCCGGGTTTGAAAGTCTGCAACTCTCTGTCAATCATTAGATGACTCCGATAAGACTATATTTTACCCAATCGTCATACAATTTTGATGTGTAGTCACCAAACGTTGATATGTCGCCAAGGGCGCTTATGATGAAGTATCCCAATACGTGAAAATCCGACGGGTACCTACCCGACGAACTTAAGTCGGTATTTCGTTTGTTATAGGAGGTCGCTTCGGCTTCTAGGGTGCCATCCACTGCACTCGAGTACTGAGGACGCTTTTGATGTACTGTAATTTAATGTATTGCTTGCACCTTGGAATGTTATTGTTAGGTCAATATGCTGATTGCGGGCACGGTGATTGTAGTATTACTTACAGCATAAGTACGAAAAAAACTCGTCATGTTTGTGATGTAGAGGTGATGGCCTTCGAATGGGTTGCGATTGAGTTTTTGTTTTGTTTTATTCATACTGTATTCACTCTAATTAGAGTATGATAGAGTCTAGATACACCACCTCCGCCTCCGGGCGAGCTGGTTAGATGGCGGAGCTCCCACCTACTACCCATCGTCCCCTCTTAACAAAAGAAAACAAGAAAAGAACAAAAGAGATCACCGAAAAGAGAGACCACCCCCGAGCCGAACACCCTTACTCCTGCCCGCGCTCCTCCGTTTGCTTGGGCGGGAACTTCCCAACGTCAGTAGCTGCCAGGAAGTCCATCACCGCTTGGTCGCATTTTTCCATGGAAAACAGCTCACAAATCTGCACATGTTGGCATCTTCCCGCTGTCCAGCCTGTGGCCTTTCCCACCGTCTTCCAGAGCGTCTTCTGCAGGCCTTTCCATTGGCTGCGTGGTGGAAGAGATGCTCCTGCATCTGTACTGGTCCAGCTCCACACCGACAGTAGTTGTCTTCCTCTCGGCGTACAATCTGCGTTTGGTATGCTCCAGTCGGGGCATGCCCGCTCTTCAGTCTATAGAACCTTGTAGCCAGTGATTTCACTCTTGTCATTGGGACGGGTCTCTTGCTTCCGGCTTTGCCCTTCATCCTATACATGTATTGCTTGATGCACCTATCAGCCTTGCACTTCACCTTCGCCGACGTTCTTCCTTTGGAGATCTGTCTAGCAGTATTCTTGGCCGGAGTGCATATATGTTCACTTGCTGTCTACCCTCGACCTTCTCGTGCGTTGTTTGCCTGGTTGTCAGCCTCTTTATTCCTGAGGATGCATGAGTGTCCGGGGACCGACTGGATTACGACGTTGATGCCATTGGTGTGGATGGCCCTGGCATTCGTGCTGAATGCTCTGGCTAGCTGCTGCCCTGGCCCTGGGTCCAACTGCATTGACCGTCTGATGGCTGCCTGTGAATCACTGCTGACATCCAGTGTCGTGACTGCGTAAGCTCGCAGTGCATCTTCTCTCCGAACAGACTTTCACAGTGCAATTCTGATTGCCCATTGCTAAGTGTCAAATACCTCCATTCAGCCCATGCCAAGGTTGCTTCGGAATACCGTCCAGCCATCTCAGTTCAGGCACACCGTAGCGGCTCCCACTCTCCTGTTGTCCGTTTGCGATCCGTCCGTGCACCACATCCTGCTGCCTGACCCCGACTTGTGTTCCATCTCTTTCGCCCATAACTCAGCGGGTCTCGTGGCTGCCGCGTCGTCTTCTTGTATGGTGGTCTTGACCACTGGCTTCTCCCCAGGGTATCCCCAGCACATCATCTCTGCTCTCCTGCAACGTGTGTGATCTGTCACAGCCACTCTGCCTACCGGTGCACTAGGTGTTGTGTAATTGGAGAACTTTTTCGACTGGAAACTTTCACATGCATTTGCTAGTCTTGCCACGAACCGCTGTTGTCTAGTGTCGAGGCCCACAGTTCCAGGTGTGAGCCCTTAATCTCGCATCAGCTCACTTCTTGGAGTTGTTGGCAGTGCACACATGGTGTACCTGGCATGACGGTTTTGGGGAAGATGATAGTCGTGTTGCTGGCTGCCTTCCTTCAGATCCCATCATGGCTTACTCCCATACATCTCAACGCCCTGGATGCAGGCTATTTTTACTGCTCTTATACATGCTGGTACGACTCCATACATTCGTGTGAGCCACCAGAGTTGTGCCTCTGCAGCTGTGGTTGCGATTGAGTTGTAGTTAATGGTGGTGACAACTGGAGTTACCACAGAATGTTACTTCCCATTCCCTGCCTGTTTGTGGAGTCCGTGAACAGGTGCTTCAAACATCGAATCTAGCAGATTCATGGATGGGCACCATATCAGTGAATGGGAAGAATCTGTCCCTCCGGTAGAATACTATTGCCAGCACGTTCAACTCTTTCCCTCTCATACATGTAACATTTAAATTACTTATTAAATAGGTGTGAATGACAAGTTGCAAAATTTGACACATTAAGACATGTTAATGATGTATTCTCACTGTATTATTTCCTGGAGAACTGTATTCTTCATTACCCATTTCTGATCTTCATGAATACCAACAATCTCAGCAACTGTATAGAGTAGAATCAAGTAGATATACACTACTAGAGCAGAGACTGCACACCTTTATTATTAATCTCATATCCAGCATATATCTAGATTTTCTTTTACAAGCACCAGTTGGATTTCCCTGTATTCAGTTTCATATTCTTGAATATCTATTGGCACTGGTATTCTACTGTAGTGGTTGTTAACTCTATAGCCACTAGCCCTCCAGAGGTCTCAAATTCCCGATGACTACATCCAGATACAGATTCTGAATTCACCTACAGTGGTATTTGAAAATGTAGGTAATACTTGAAAGTTTTTATATGTTTCAGATTTACATAATAAAAATATCAATACTAATTAAATGTCACCACAGATGGCAGTGTGTTTCAACATTATTCTCATTATTTGATATCAGTATTTTAGATGTTTTTATCTACTTAGATAAAGCAAATCTTAATTAGACACTGCTAGTTCTAGTATATAGTGATTTACACTTTTGTTGACACAGCAATTCACATGATATTTTAAATGTTATTTTCTGTATTTACTTTCATACCACCAGATATGCTAAACTATTTATCTGTAATATTGCACTCAATACTGGCAACTGTGGAATAGTATGGGAAAAACTATCATGCACTGTAATCACATCACTGGGAAAAATGAGCTTAGGTGACATGTAACTCATAAAGAAGCCATTTTTCGGACAATACTCTTTAGCATATTTAATGTGTCATATTATTAGGTCATATGGATCTACAACTGGAGTGAATTACCATGGTACAAATGAGATTTTGTATGCTGGGTACTATTTATCATGCTGCATACTACACATCACAATTCATCCATCATACTTGAAAGCAAGCCACCATATTACCTGCTGTATATACTTCCAAGTATGCTTTGAAGTTTACTGGAGCTTGCATTTGATTGCACACACTCAGCTAGCTGCACTGTATGTGTACAATTGCTCTCTATGGCACACTCCCAGTCTGTTCGACTTAGGCTTTCCAGCATGCTTTAATGATGCTCCGAAGTATAGTTCAATAAATACTTCCAATTATGATCTCAACTTCACTTCTGGGGAAACTCTCAGCGTTGCCTACAAATTGTGCTGGATGCCACACACCCAACCTGCTGGCCTGTATACTCCCGATGCTACCTGATGGTGCACTCTCAGTCTGATTGACTTACTCTGCACGTAATATTTTCATGACATTGTCCAGTATACTTTGAGTATGCTCCCAATGACTCCACAAAGTACATTCAATAGTATTCTTCCATCAATACTCTCCAAGATGCTCCAGATTGCACATGATGGTTCACTTCCAGTCTACTTTATTTTACACCCCTAAGTAAGCTCACAAAATGCCTTCAAGCATACTCCCAAGTATGCTGTCAAATATACTTACAATTGCACCAGATGATACACTCCCAGCCTGCTTAACGACATGCTCCAAAGTCCACTCCCAGGCACACTCACCAGAATGCTATACAGTGTACTTCATGGCACACTCCCAGCCTGCTTGACAGTATTATTCGAAGTATGATCTCAAGACACTCAAAATTGATCTCCTAAGAATGCTTTCAACTATGCTCTCAATTGCACTTCATGACCAACTTCCAGTCTACTGCAATATCTGCTCAGAAGTCTGCTTTCAAGACACTTCCAAGTACACACTGAGCATGCCCAAAAGTACACCTGCAAGACACTATCATGTCCACATCTGAGTCCACTCTCAAGTACACTGCCCAATGCACTTGGTGGTACACTCCCATTCTACTTGGCTCAACACTTCTCAGTACACTTTCAATAGGGAAAACACTTCCATTTTCACTGCACTATATACTCCCATATATGCTCCTGCATGTTCAGTCCAGCAACATGCTTAGAATTAGATGCCTGCAACAGGGGAACATAAGGGTGAAGGCTCATAGTAGGCTGCACTGTGTGGCTGCTATATGGTATGTGACAGGTGGTCGACAGCATATATCAGGCAAAATTATGATTTTAGTTGACCTTGTAGTTTGAAACTTATCTGTAGTGCAGTCATTGTGACACAACCTTGGAATTCCTCCATTGGCAAAAGTGCACATTGACTACAGACTGCGCTACGCGCACACACGCACACACACTTCTCATAGCACGCTTCCTGTAGACAGTTGAGCAACACACAGCCTAGATTAAGCTATAATTGATTCATTGAGATGTATGTGTGGGCCTATAGAACTATATATGGCTGGCAGCTGGAGATGGACCTACACGAGTCATCACTGCCTGGAGTCTTCGCTGCAATACCAGTACTGTACACTATCGCTGAGAGTACACTTGTGAGCCTGCGTGAGAATCTGCTGGAGAGCCTGCTTGAGGGTGTCTCTGAATGTCTGCTTAGAAGCCTTCTTGAGAGAGCCTAGCATTGGGAGGAGTAGAGTTTTCCACGGGAAGCTTTTGGCTGATCGAATACTCTGCGTTTGTGGAAGTGTTGGCTATTTGAAGGCTCTAAGTCTGTGGAAGCGTCGATGCTGACGTTGACATAGCCAACATACTTGTCTAAGTGCTTCTAGTACTGTACTTACCGTCACCAACACCATCACCGTCGCTATCATCATCATCCTTACCACGGCCATCATCGCCATCAGCCCCAGTCAAAATGTACGCACATATACCCACAATCAATGTGAAGCGGGCAACATATCAAGCTGGAAAATCGGAGTCGGATATCTGGTCTCCCCAAGATCGAATAGTCTACGTCACCTGCAGAATCACAGCCTGCAATTGTCAACCCCATGGGTGTGATATATGGTGGGATATTCTCTCGGTGGCCGCGCGAAAGATAAGGTTCTAACTAGTGTTAGCAATGGGTCCTACCACACAAAAACCCAGACCGTTGCATTTGGGCCACTTTTACCACCAAAAACCCGACATTTCAACACCCCAAGTTTGCCTCCAATTATGTGACTGAGTTCTGATTGTATCATGACACGATCAATATATAAATTGTGGAGTTCTATGCACTCTTCCACCTCCCGCTGTCAGATACGTGATCGGACCAATATTCGCTGTGTTGCGATTGAAAACCCGCGATTTATGGGTGAAATTTGGTATTATTTTACAGTGATTGTATGAATATTGGTCCGATCGCAAATCTGAGCGAGGGAGGTGAAAGAGCAGATAAAACTGCACAATTCACATATTGACCATGTCACGATACGATCAGAACTGAAATACTTCATTGGAACCAAAGATGTGGGAACTGTATATTTCGAACTGCGGTCCGGTTTCAACCTGGCCAAAAACCCACGGTTCAATGTCCGGTCTGGGTTTCAACCCCGGCAAGACAAAGCGGGTCAGGTTTTTGGCCAGGTCTGGAACTGAACTGAACCGAACTGCTGGCCAAAAACCAGAGCGCTGGCGGGTTACCCGGATCCGTTACTAACAATAGTTATAACTACAATATCAGCCACAGTCAAGCTTTCGGCAGGCCGCCACCTGCCACATACCACTCGGCTCCAGATGCCTTGCCGCTGCAACTCAACACGACTCTAGATCCAGCATGCAAGAGCACATTTGGGATGAGTAGAGTTTTCCACAGGGTGGTGGAAATCTCGATTTCTCACCACCACCGCCCCTCAGCTTGGTGGAGGACTGAATGACTGCAGGTGGATGGAAATACAGGGATGACAGAAATGGACTGAGGGGCAGGGGTATCACAGATGGATGGAGCGATGGGGAGTATATATTCAGGAGACCCAGGGGTGGATAGATCTCACATTATCTTATCATGCAACGAATCACACACTCTGTGTTTCCCATTTGTTAATCACACTCGCTCTTTCTGAGATTGCATGGATCGACGCAATTGTGTGGCTCCTCATGGCTGGGTAGTATCATATCTTCTCAATCTCTTCCTATGCTCCAAGAGGTAGGACAATTATTTCTCACGAATTACTATTGGAATGCCATGCGAGGTGCGGCGCGGTGTTGATGATGGGTTCTCTGCGATCTAGTTCCGCCATTTAACCCCAACTGGAAGCTTTTGGCTGATGGCAAACCCTGAGTTTGTGGAATGTTTGGCTACTAGAAGGTTCTATGTCTGTGGAAGCTTTGGCTAACAGAAGGCTGTAAATCTGTTCAAGCATTGGCTAATAGAATACACGAAGTCTGAGGAAGCTTTAAGGCTAACGTTGACGTAGCCAACCTTCTTGTCTAAGTGCTTCTGGTAGCATGATCACCATCACCAACACCATCACCAACACCATCTCCATTGCCATTGCCATTTCCATTGCCATTTCCATTGCAATTTCCATTGCCATTGCAATCATCACCATCAGCCACTGACCGAATGTGTACACATACACCCACAATGGATGGGAAGTGGGCAGCAGATCCTGCTGGAACATCCGAGTTGGAGATCTGCCCTCCCCAGGATCGAATTGTCTATTTTTCCTGCGAAATTGAACGCTATAATTTTCGACACCATGGCCATAAGGCATCGTCAGATCATATCACAGTGGCCGCACTAAATATATCTTTCAAACTATGATACCGACCAATGACATAAGTTCGGCCACCATCTGCTGCCCGCAATCTGCCATACTACCTGACACATCCAGCCCACCAAACACTTTCCACAATACGTCACCTGCCTCACGCATCCTGGTTCCTCGCGTCTGCCACTCAGCAAGTCTCCGGATTGAACAGGCAGGAGCGTACACAGCAGCATATTGGGAAGTGAGATTAGGAGTGTACTTGGAAGTGTAGAGCCAAGTAGACTGGGAGTGTACCATCGAGTTCAATTGGGAGCATCGTTGAGAGCATGTTCGATAGTGTACTTGGGAGCATCTTGAGAGCATAATTTGGAGCATAAGGCAAGGAGGCTGGGAGTTTAAAATCAATTGTAATTAGGAGTGTACATCAGAGAGTATTTGGGAGTGTGCAAAAAAGTAAATTTGGCAATTGTGTTTAATGCAGCACGAAGTATAGTATCAAGCACTTATAATCGCATGCGTATCATGGTAATCTAGTCAATTCGCTGGTCCATAGAGCCTCATAGTGCCAAGTATAGATTATGCTATGGATTGCCGGCCCAGACACAGCCACTCTATAAGAAACGCATTGCGTATTGTTATTTTTCCCAGTTGAACATTGCATATGGTAGTTGTATAATCTGTGGCATAAACTTTATGATCATTTTACTTCTTGACCATTTATCAGCTTTGAAAGTTGGACATGTAGCTATGATGTATAGTGAAAAACTACTTGCCCCTAGTCATTATTAGTATCAGATACAGACAGCTACAAATATACTTCAGTGTTGTAGAAAGTCTAAAATGGTTTGCTGGAATGTTGTAGATAGCTTATATTATTCAGGATTTATCAGATCCACTACAAATCCAGTTGTCTCTTGCTGTGCATTTTCTTATAGCATGTTTCAAATCACTACATGCATCAGCAACAACCCTAATTTCCGTCAGAAACACACGGGTGTTCTTGATGGCTTTGATGGCTCTGACTGAACATCATACGATCTGACGGATAATGATACACATCTTGTGGCCCAGACAACAGGTCGCGTTGCATACATGCCTCCTTAACTTTGCGTCTGGAATGTGGTGACGTATATGCACCATCAGAACGACACGTTTGTTACGCTCTTCCCATGGGCTACTGCTATGCTGTAGCCGTTTACACAATGCCTGCCGATGTTTATGCCTTTCTTCAGCCGATAGCCACATGCCACACTCTCCACATATATGTTTAGCATTGAGATTGTGTCACATATTGCAATACAGTCTTTGCTTCAGATATATCGCTTGCTATTGCATTTGCTTCGCCATTATCGTATTCTACATGTCAGAAATATACTGTCCAATCTTCACACACTCTAGTACTATTCCCTCAGTCCTCCACATTCTGTATTGATCCATCATCCACTGGCGATGTTTCTTCCACCTCCATCTTCATCATATGCGCAGCCCACTGGCATCACAAAATGCACTTCATCATCCATGCAATTGTTGTCTATCGGGATGTTTGGGTCAGTGCTTGCAATCTCAGGCTCCTCAAGCACTACTTTGGAGGTCAAATAGTTAAGAAGAATAGCATTGTCAACACACTCTGCTTCCACGCTGATGACCATGGCAGGAGTTGGGTTCTCCACCAGTTGGATCTGACTCTTAACTGTAGCAAGAGTGTTTTTATACACCCACTGTTGGTAGCTCTCCAGTAGTGTGTTCCAGGTATTCATCAGGAATATATACTGGTCTGCAACACCAGGCAAGGTTAACCACTGGCAACCTGTTGCAGAGCAGCAGGATGCATTCTTACAACCGTCATTCTTGTAATTGAAGTAGTTCGAGCGATCAAGTCTGTCCGATTCCAGCTTTGGCTGGGAAGTTTCCAGATGAACACCTTTGTTCTGTTGCCACTTCAGGAGAGCATGGCACAATGTGGTGCAGGTAAACATGATCTTTGGCGAGGGTAAATCACTGTCTTTGTCGTTAATCATGGAATTGAAATATCCTCAGCATACTTACTGCGGTTATTCGCCGGATGATGAAATTTGGTGTAAATACAACACGGGATTGCTATCGCCCAGAAGTAAAGTGCACGCTGGCCATTCATTAGCAGCTCTCCACTCTGTCTGCATTGGATTTGGGCCACGTACACCACCTTCAACACGCTCGGCTAACGCAAAAACATACATATTGTGTGCCAGAATGGAATCAATGAATTCCAAATACTCTGCGTCAGATTCAAAGCGGTGGAGATCATAAAGCTGCAGTATGTTGTCCCTTGCTGATTGTATAAAATGGGATATAGCCTTATCAACTTCTGTTCGAACCTGCTACCAGTTTGACTGTGTAATATCCAACATAGGCCATTGCTTCAGAATACGTCTTTCAGGATCTCCATTGTGCTTGCCTCAAATGCTATGGACCAAATGTTGGTTTGCTGCATAACGGTGTTCCAGTACGTCTCTATTATCTGCCAGTGTGGGGCTTCAGCTACTGCTTTGGAAAGGCGTTGCCTTGCATAACTTACTGTCTCCAAGTCGCTTGCACTCATAAATGGCCATCTGTTCCACATGTAGAGCTCCAGCAGTCTGCCTGTTGCAAACAGGAGACGTGTCATGTCTGAGTGACCAAATCCATGGATGTTGCGGCTAACAGACACCATTGATCATGATGTAGACAGCACCTGCTGTTGTGATTTCCACTACCTCGGTCTCCGATTCTTTTTGGTAGATCGAGTTTGCGGTGGATTTGTAATGATTGTGCGGGCATCTGGATTAGGGATGGGGGTAGTTAAGTTTTCAAGCTGCGGACAGAAGTGGGAGTGATAGCAATGCCGGATGCGAGGCTGCATATAAAGCGACTCATTGAGGTTTCTCCGGGTCCTGGTTTGCTATGATGGCTTGTACCCGGTGTGGCGGATGAAGAATTCATTGACCACCGCTGTGCAGCGGACAGGGGAGAAGTTACATGTTGAGTGAGATCTGCAAAGCGAGAATTGTTCACCAAAGATAAGTGGGTGCTGTTCTGATCTTAGATTGTAGAGGCTACGGAACTACCTCCTACAGAGGAATCTCTCTTGCTAGCCGCTATGGAAACGCGTCTGCTAGCAGAAAGAAGTTGAGATGTCCCAGAAGGCCCATGGTTTTGTTGATTCTGTCATTTAGCAAGACTTCTAACATTTCTTATGATCAGAGCCAGGTCAGGGTGAGAGCTTTGGGAAGGAATACTCCGACATGGATGTTCGACGTTAAGAAGGTAGGAATAATTTCCTCTGTATGCATCTGCAATGGCAGATGAGGTAGACTCCGATTTGAGCGAACATGGATATATTCAACAAAAATGGTAGGCGCTGTGTAGATTGTGCTAAACTCTAGACCGTGACAATACTCACAGATGAGATCCCTTGAAACGCATTCAATTATGTGGTTAACTGCCATCAGATTGAACTCATCATTGATATTCTCTATTACAGCAACGTCTGAAGGCCTATTTGCACCGCTTGACGGGTGTTTATGCCTTCTTGGCGCAATTATCATTGTATTGCACTCGTTCTTGGCACAATACTTCAAACCATCGATTGAGTAAGTATGCAGCTTCCCGGTGGAAATCCCGCTTTGGAAAAGCTACAAACATCGCAATGTGAACAATGACATATTCTCTATCCTATAACATCAGTTGTGTATGCAGCTTCCACCGCTAGGTGTGTTGGTAGCAATGTTGCACAGTTGAACAGTTGGAACAACCTGAGAACAACTCAGTTTGCAGGGAGATGCACGAGGTCTGAGCGGTAAAAGTGGTGTGTGATGCACAAGCAACGCCGGGCAATGTAAAGTTTCCTCACTGCGAGTACAAAATCTTGTCTCAAAGCTTCTCTGTAATGAGGTGCCTGGTGGTTGTAAAAAATGAAGGTTGGGCCGGTTGTGTTCTGTAACCAACAAAACAAGGTGAACCAAGAATTTGCAGGAACTCGAGTATATATATCCCTTCTTTCCGCGTTCACCTCCATTCTCTTTTGTTCCCGTGTTCAACACACCACCAGCATCATCAACTCTCTCGAGATCATGTGACTTGCACAAATCAACATATCTCATTCCATCACACACCCGATGACATATACAACTTTGTACTTGCCCACTGGGTAGCCTTCTACTAAATGCAACGGTATCATAATGCTACTGGCTCGGATGTCGATTCATTTTCAACTCAAAGCGATGGCACCACAGTGAAGCCGTAAAGTAAAAGAGAAGGTAACTGTGAGGGCAAAAATGCCGACATCGGTTATAAATCGACTCCCATTGTTGGATCGGTAAATTATAAACGTATTCATAATGGAGCACATCCGTGGACTCATATAGATATAAAATGTTTGCGGCTTCAAGGATCAGAGGGCATGGGACATCTATAGTGATATAATCATTTTTGATCCAATCATGACTCTCCACATATCACAATTCTAGCTAATGTTGCCGCATCACAAGGTGAAGAGTTCGCCTTTTCGGAAGTGGTGGCCAGCCTTCCGCTCATATCTGGGGGCAAATATTTGACAAAACCCGCAACCAAATGAACAATTGGACGGGGGACAACCCCTATACCTTCAGGGATCCAGTTGGTCGTTCCAATCCACAGACAACTAGCTCGGAGTAAGTTAATCCCACCGGTGAACATTTCTCTTCGTACAGAAGCGATGATTGCAGCGCAAAGCTTCATCTGCCACTCTAGCAGTAATACAAGCCAGTTGCCTTCTGGGCTGTCAGACCACTGAATTGGGATGAGATAATCAATGAGAATTCTGATGAGGAGAAATGGGCGGATCCTGGAGTGCCAAGCGATGGCAGGAGCCGTCCTAGCAATGGCAGAGACAATGACAATGGGGTGGGTGAGGAGGGCACGCAGGGTGGTGAGAAAGGGACCGGGAAAGATAACGGACCATCGGGTGGGAAGGGGAAAGGAAAGGGGTAAGGGCAAGAGAAGGGGAACGGAAAGTAGATGGAGGAAGGGAAGGGGAAGGGGAAGGGAAATGGTAATGGGAAAGGTATTGTTAAACAAACCCCAGCGGGAGATGATGTGTGTTGTGCTATCGCTTTGCAGTTGCAGAAGGGTATGTATTAGGCAGACTCGTACACTGAGGGCTAACTAGAGCGGGTATATTTCGAGCCGGAAGCATCACCCGCAGTGATGATTTCCTCAGATGATGATCCCAACTCTACCAAGTCGGATGGCGAATACGACTCAGAACATGATCCTGATGTGGATATGCGCATGCAGAATAATGTGGACGCGCCAGATGTCTTTGAATTAGATGGCAACGTGGATATGGAAAGGGAAGGTGATGAAGAACAGAAGGAATATGAAGAGGACAAAGATGACGACGAGATGGATGAGGATGATGAGCGGTATAAGGATGAGGATAATGGCAAAGAACCTCGGATGATTGGCCAGGGAGAGATGGTAAATATATCGTCTCACGATTGAAACACATTGGTAGACGATCTGCCAACCGTGCTACCTGAGCAAGGCCTTGAAATGCGGGAGCATACCCCACAGCCACAACCTCCGGCGCCTACCCAATGGCCACAAACCACTGAGCCTCACCTACAACCACAAACTCTGGAAACTCATCCCCTCAGTGGGCTGCAGCATTTGGGGTTCATAGCATCACAAAAACCTTGCCTGGCGGTGCTAACTCTGCAAGAAGCTGAGGCAGCCGGAAACACCTCGGATGTGGATGTGGATTAGCAGCTGCTCAGCCCATTGGCAGCTGGTGACAGTCTGCCCAATATCCTAGTCCTCGATATCGCTTTCCCCGATGATCCCATCACTGATGTGCTCACCGATGGCTCACTGGGTGAGGAGTGAACCAGTCGTGGCGTTGCAGAGGAGGAGATGGTTGTTGTGTTCCCGTCAGGGTTGGGTTCTTATCTTGATTGGTTCCTTGATCTAATCTATTTCTCTCCGGAATTGACTATTATGCCTGTCGCAAGGTTTTTGGATCACTCAAGGTCTATTCTATTTCTGGGTTTTGTATTGGGTTGATTTGATTCATAGTATTATGGGACATCACAAACGCAGCATTTTTGCATTTCCTGGCGTGTATGGAACCTCCTTGTGATGGTGTTGAGACTCAATAAACCTCTCAAGTAAGCTGGAATTATCATGAGCTTACACACCGGACTGGTCAGGCCCAGCACCAACTGTTGTCCCTTCCTACAGTGTATACTCTGCTCCTCGCATGTCGTTGAAAATGCCAGTGAATACCCCTTTCCGCTGCCCCAAAGTTTCATGCTGAAAGAAGTCCATCTCAGACAGCTGGTGACTGAAATGTACCAAATTACACCATCCTGAACACCAGAAGATTGTGCACCAGAAGATTCTGACTATTCACAGCCTGCCCAAATGTGTTGAACCTGCTCAGCGTTGACAATTCAATGCTAACAACCATTCAGTTGAAGACATCGACAGGTTTCCATACCTCCAACACGTCGCAAACGTCGCAGACTCGGGGTCTCAACAACTGCCACCTCCCCTGCCACAGACAAAAATATACCACAGCGCCAGTGCTCCGCTGAGGGATTTCATTGCTGCGCTACGGGAACGCGATGCTCTGAGTTGCCTTGAGACGAAGTAAGAAAACAATCCCTACTACTCGTTCGTGACGAGTCAAGTGTTCAAATATATCCATTGTGGCATCAAGAAGCAAGGCATGAAGATGAACTATGACAACGTGCTGACGGAAGAAACCACCTCGCTGCATTTCCCAAGCTTCAACAACGGGGATGGCGTGCAGTAGCTCTTGCCTACCATGTCACAAGGTAAGGCTTTCCTGGAGTGGGAACTACACACTGCCGAGGATATCCGATGGAATGAAAATCACCAATGCCCTATCAAATACTGGAGTTGAGACATCATCAAATGCATGAGATGGTTGATGTGGCAGCCAGCCTACGCCGAGGATCTCAGTTACGCCCCTTAGTGTTACTTTAACAGTGATACAGCACCGAAATGGCTCTATACCAAAATACACACTCCAGACTGGTTGTGGAAGACACAGGTAATGAGAGATACTCCAGGATAATAACATGCTAATTGACGTTTAGTCAAGGCTCAGAGTGGGGGATACCTTGGTTCCATTGATCTTCATGTCTGACGGAACACATCTCTCCAATTTTTCTGGCAAAATGAAAGAGTGGCCAGTGTACAGGACAATTACCCATCTATCTTCGAAGATCCGCCAGATGCCCTCAACGCAAAGTGTCCTAATGGTCACTCTGCTACCAATTCCATTGACGAACTGCAATATTCCTCAGAAGCGGCTGAATGAGCAGCAGCAAACAAACCGAGAGGTGTTGAACGAAGTGCTCCGGTACTCCCGCCTCGCATCGTTAAACACAATCCCCGCGCTGGGAGCGGTTATTACAACATTCTCCATGGAGATGGCAACTTCAGGAGTTCCAATCCAGTTTCAGGTGCATGGCTTACAGATTGCCCAAAGTATTGCAACCTACATCATTTCAAGCAGCATGTCAGTGTTTGGTGCGAGTGTCCAAAGAACAAATTTGGAGATTCTGTCCGTCCTGAGATGCAACACTCCCGGCGGGATCACAACCTATATAGAATGCTTGGGGATGCCAACACCAAGGCAGCCAATGCCGAAATCTAGTCATGCCATGTTGATGGAGAATTCAACGTGTTTTGACATATTTTCTGTATCGTCAGCGATCTCCCCGGGCCCGACCTCCTCCTAACAATGCGGATCGGCATGCTCTACCACCTCCCGAAGAGGATGTTCCACTACATGAAGACACACGACCCACTTGACGCGTGCAATGCAATCAGGTTATCCAGGCCTGCTTACCACGACCTAATACCAAAAAATACATCGTACGAAGAAATTTCTCAATGCAATGCGAAGGAGATGAAAGAAATGAGCTGGTACCTGCTTGGAGTTGTAACCCAGTCTGTACGAGACGGAAGCCCTGCTCCGAGTCCCATATTCAATTACGCAATTGAGTGCACATGGGCATTGTTAGAATGCTATATGTATGCTGGATATAAATTGTACAATGATGCAACACTGAGCTACATGGAGGATGCATTGCATTGTTTTCACACCTTGAAATAGGTATTATTACTCTGGCGAGCCGGCAAATAGGCGAAGGCCAAAGCAAAGAACCTGAGAACGGAACTCATGAAGAAGCGAAGGGTATACAAGAAAACAAATGCTCGAAACTGGACGCCATCAAAGAAGCGGTGCGAAATGAACTCCTGGCAGGATAGTATCAGCCACAAGACAGATGTATTCATGGAGTAAGATGCTGTCTTCAACATTCCAAAGATCCACTTGATGTCTCATTGGGTCGAACAGAGTCATCGATACTGAGCCTTGCAACAGTATTGTGCCGAGAGACATGAACAAGCACAGAAACCCAACCTCAAGGACAGTTGGAACGCCTCCAATTACAATCTCAACTACTGCCTAAAAGTATTTACCTTTCAGCGTCGCATTCTGCTCTTCGAAATCAAAGAACTCAATCTCCAAGCCTTGGCTCAGTGTCCGGAGAACAGCAATGCCACCTACAAAGTCCCACTTTCTGATGCTGAACTAGCTGCCCCTCTGAGACCCCAGTTATATGTGTAGCCCGATCGCATTGGACCCCAAAACCACGTTGATGGAATGCATCCCGATGCTAGTATCAAAGACTTCAGAGTATTACCTGACAATACGCAAGACCCAATGAACCGTGTGATAGTATACAGCAGCACGCGGGAGTTTATCAAGCAAAAGAGTCGTAACGAGATGTACCTATCGGATGACCAACTGCACGCAATGGTGCTCTGTATTTACGAACATATTAAGGTTCAAGTTGACGGTTTAGATGTTGAATGCATATCTCAGATGTGTCGATGCACAGAAAGCCAGAGCTGGGGCGGAGTGGATTGACAGAACTAGTGGGTGTTAGTAAAGCAAAGCCTGGGGCGGTGTGATGGCGCACTGAATGGGCGGCTCCATTGGCAACCGCAACAACTATTCAAAATCAAACTTCTAAATGTGCATGGAGCTTTCGTTGAGTACTGATTAGCGCTGGTACTTATCACAATACCTGAAAACGCTGCCAACTTTGATCCCGACTCGAAATTTGTACAAGTGAGATCAGCACCAGTAGCCATTGCTTTGCAAGTTAACAACATGGGAAACATTGTCGGCTGTGCACACGTAATTCCAGAGATAGCTACTAGTAGTACGACAGGAGATGGACGGAACGAGCGATGGATTGTCTATATCCACATAGATCTGGTAACTTGGAATGATGTGTATATGTAGTAAAGATAGAATTGCATTTTGCATGCAGGAAGGAGGAACGCAAGGAGAGATTTTCGCTGTGTCACCCATCACATTGCAATCCCGATGCAAACGCCTACCCAATGAACCCATTCCGACGTATAGTCACAGTTGGCCACAATGCAAGATAGATTGTTTAAAATAGGAGCCTGACAGAACGAGACGAAACACTGAAATAGCAATCGGAGGGCGATATGTAACTCGACGTATTGATTTGACTTCGGCTGCGGTGAAATCCACCACTGGGGTGTCTCTGATGGGTCTGCCAGAGCGTGTCCACCATGAAGGAGCAATTCCGCCCGAACTGAATTTTTTGGTGCTGCTGTCCCAATTTTGAAATTAGAGTAAAGCCTCTGCTGAGCGTTCAGTGTTATACAAAGTCCCAAGACAAACTGCATCGTATGCAACACCACTAGAATAGATTCAATGAACATTTCTGATCTGGTTCTAGAAGGTTATATGCTTATATTCATCACTCATTCTCAACATTACTCAATATCTGCTGCAACCCTAACCTCTAGTAGGGAATTCTTAGAGTCAAAGACAATAGAACCACTTTATATTTGTGTATGAAGTAACCACCTAGAACGCTTCAGAAATATATGCAAATTCACGCAAATGAATTAATACGTATATATAGAGAAGTTACTAAGGGCATAAGTTACAAGCCTGACCCCGCGAAATCTACAGATATCTGCAGGCTGATGGTACACCAGTAGCATGGCACAGCTCGCCTAGGCCGATGGCTGCCTTGAATGGGCTGAAATAGGTGTCGGAATCTTCCGTTCGGTGTTGCGGTCAGCTGTGAGCCTGTTAGCAGTCTGAGAATATGCCTGCAAAGGAAACTCCGATTCTAGTAGTAAACGCACAATCGTAGCAATTTAATTTCGCAAGGTAAGCTCACTGAGAGAGCACGGCAAGCCACTTATTAGGGCTGGTAAGTCTCCAGCCCCGGTGACAAAATAAATACGCACAAGGTCTTCCAAATTGAGGACAGTAAATTCAGCCTCCGTCACAAATGAGTCGTCGCCAGAAAAGCCGCTCAATGATTCGCATAAGTCTGTGCTCTCCTGAATTGATCCATTTCTAGCCATAAACCGGGGAGATTCCCCTCTGCCGTGGTTGTACATCTGAGTACCGAGTCTCTTCAGTGGCGTTGAACCCGCTTCTAATTTGCAACGGATTGTACCTATACTGAGTTAGGGATAGCTGAAAGGAATGGAGAGTGGGACAAGCCTTTGCAGCAATATGCTTCACCGTTTTTGCTTATATGGTTTAACTCAAGGTAGAAAAGAGATGCGATAAGTTTGACCGCCGTGTCTCTGATGAATGATTCATTTACCTTACAGTAGCTTTCAGCAGCAGCTTCAAACACTGGCAAACCCTCAAAATCATCGAGCGCAGGGACGGTGTCAGGATATTCCAAATTTAAACGGGTATATTTCCTCGTGATATCTTCGTCTTGTCGATCTAGCCTTGCATCAATGAAGGAATCCCAAGCGTGTTGAGAATTCAAGTTGTGTTCAATCTGTGCAGTAATAATCGCCTTAATATTCTTAATATGTCTGAATAGACCGCTACTGTAACTGCCGAGGACGGAATTTGGACGCTCAGACGCTGGGAGATTTGGCTCTTGTCGGAGACCCGTCCCGATCGAGAGAAGAATATCAGGATGTGCTTTGTCCGGCCATAAAAGTTTCATCTCGTTGTCTGCAATGCGAACCGGGTTGTTGAATTTCAGAGCGCCGTCTGCAAAAACGCGACCCGTTGCTGCATGGCAAAATGGTTTGAAATATCTCGGCGCTGCAGAAGTCGCGCGAGCCCTATTTAAATTAGATCTGATATAATAGGAATTATAAATAACGCTTACGCTTCCCAAATTTTCATTTCCTTCTCTCTCGTGTCGGGGCGGAAGAATTCGTATTTCGGGGCTATGGTGAGCGATATACATCAGCATCATCATAAATGAAGGAATACAGTCGGAAAACGGAAAGACGAACCATTTTCTCTTGCGCGATTATAGTTGGCCACGAAATAAGGGTGCCCGGTTGATGAAGTCGCGGTGACACCAACATTTAGCTTTCTGCAAGAACTCCAGTTATGGGTTTCACCGAAAATTCTGCCTTCTCCCAATGAGCTCATTAAGGCCGACTTCAAACCTGCCGTATGATATTGACTTTGATTTTGTGCCTCAATCAAAAAGCTGACGACCGGTAAAGTTAATCCAGTGCGCTTCACAAAGGCTTTGCTGGCAAGGTTTCGAAACATCTCGCGGCTATCGTGCACGGACATGCGACGTATTCCTAGTCCTAGAGCTACAATACCGCCGCCACTTGCCAATGAAATGTTAGTGTAGGATAATGCCATAAATATTGATGTAAGCATGAATTATACCTTGTACCTATGATCAAATCAAAGCAATCCTGGATAGGCAATTCCAAGTTGATTTCTTTCTCCAAAGCAGCCAGTATCACCAATTGTGTGATGGATCGGACGCCCCCCCTGAGGAAACGATTAGCGTTCCACTAGAAACGTTTGACAGATAACTAGTCTTAACCTACCCATCCAAACATAAGATCCGAGGAGCAGCCTGCGGAGGGCATCTTTTGAAGATCCATGGCCAGAGATTTTCGCATTCGGTTAACCGCTTCCACCTACAAAGTGGGCAACGTTGTAGCGTTCGAACTAACCCGTCGTGTTCTGAGAAGTCATCGACACAGAAATCGCAGAGCATATGCCCACAAGGGAGAACATGTGACGGTGCATGAATTAGGCATCCAAAGCATATCTTCTGGCTCGAGCGACCCACCGCTGGCTTCCGGATATCATTCCAAAGATGGAGGTATGGCCCTCGCCTCAGGTTCTTCCGCTGGTTATCGGCCAAGATGGAACGTCGGTCGCCACCCTTGAACAACACCCCTGATGTAGCGCGTTGTAATTGATATTTTCTGAACACAGCATCGTCAAATCCAGATTCATCACTTCTCCGATCGTAGCTCCCTGGTAGAGTGGTCATGTCTTCAAGTTGATGACTATCGCTGTGTGCCACCTTGGTCTTAATACACTTCTGACCCCCGTTGTCTATAAAACTGCAAGTCCAGCAGTGATTGATCAGCTCCTCAATTGCAAGCTGCCAAAATTCCCTGTAATCCTCTGTAATGTCCTCTTGTCGCAGTACTAAGTTTGACTTTTTTCGGCAAAGGTCCAGTAGAATGCTCGAGGCAACTAGTGGTGCTAACTCATTTACTGACTTGAGACCACATTGGAAATCGGGGATAGATACATCGCATAATGGACACGGATTTAGTTTGGACCCCGGTGGAAGAGGTTCCCGGACATCTTGAACACATTTGTCACACAGAATGTGTCCGCAAGGCATTTTGAGACTCGGGATTGCTAGCAAGCAAGCAAAGCACGTATCCTGGCATGACTGCATTGACCAGCGCAATGTTCCCGAAACCCTCACACAGTTCCACATCTTTATGCATAGATCGTGACGTAGGGCTTGCCTTTGAAGTTTGCCTGCAGCTGCAGCTGCAGGTATCCGCGTACGGATGCTACTATGAAGGGAAGGCAGCAGTTTCCTGTATTCGGAACTAACGGCATTGAAAAAGTGGCTGGCAGCGTGGTCGGGGTCGTTCCCGCGAACATAATATCCGGAGACAGGCGCTTTACCACCGGTTACCTGATGGCCTTTCTGATGGTTAGATGCAACATTGAGGCAACCCAATCCCTTTTTATCCCGATAGCCGCATGGCCAATGTTCGTCATAGAAGTATGTTGTCGTGGCAATACATAGTAGTGCATACTCTCCCGCGATGTCGTCTCTGATAGCTATCTCAAATCAGCAAATGATCAACGTTGCCATGTGTAATCGGGACCTGTACATTGGGGTGCACTTTCCTGCCGACAAATATTTAATAGGATACTTGACGCCAATAGAGGTGCTAATCCGACCAAGACCTGGGAAGGGGATCTTGCAGAGCTAATATTCGTGAGTAAGGTCAAAAGTTTGGTGATATGTTTCTTGTATGCCACCTGGACAGGATTGCCGAGGAAGGCATCTCTGGGAAAGTTGAAAGTCTGGGTTTGTTCGTTCTTAGAGAAGTGTGTGAATGCATGGTTGAAATGGGTATTCAATTCCTCGCTAGAGATTAAACTTTTCAAGTTCAACCCACTGGAAACGGAATATGTTTCTACTGCCTCACGCTTGATGAGAGAATCTAGGTTCTCAAATTGCGTCTTTACAAGCGTCGGTTGCTGCGACGAGTGCAGCCTGGGGATGAATACAACTTTTATACCACGGAAGTAGCATAGAATCAGATCCTGGAGTGATGTGATCGGCTTTCCACGATTATCCCATTCGTGGACTAGCCCTTTTAGGAATGGGTCGTCGCAGAGTAGTTGATCATTGTTTCGTAATAACTGTGTTGTTTGATCATCGCACCGTGAATTAGTGGTGATATCCTGCTTAATGTCAGCAACTTCGTGATATTAAATGAGAGGAACTAGAATACTTGTTGTTCAGCGTTATTTATTATTATGATACCGTAAGGTTTTTGAAACATTGGACTATCAGTTGTTGCACTCCTTACCCGAATCAAGCGTTTCGTGGCCCAACTCAACGACCTGCAAGGGTACGTTAGCGTATAGTAGAAGAATAGCTGCATGAACAGAAAGTTACCCTGTATTAGTGACCACATAACACACAATATCACTTAGCGAACAAAGCAATTCCAACGAGAGGCACCCCTCCATACATTCCTGTCCTTCAGCCGTCCCTGTGACCGTGCATTCGGCAAACAGGCAGGACCAGTCTGTGCTCTGGGTTGAGGGATCTTGAAATAAGTAAACACAACCACTGGAGTTACCGCCAATGGTCGGCTCATCATACTTGAGCCCGTTGGGAATTCCTTTCAGCTAAAAAGCAAAGTCAGCCAAAATAGTGTAACTTATAACTCAACGACGCGCCATCTGACAGACCACTTACTTTCATCAAGGCTTTGATTAACACAGTTTTCCCAGATCCAAAGTCTCCGACAAAGCTGACCAATGTAGCACAACGTTTGAGACCGAGTGATAAATTGTGATACCGATCCGTCCATTGAATCGGTACACTGCATCCAGGCATGGTTCTGAACCATTCATGAGGGTTGTTTGAATTGAAAGAGTCTCTTTTCGCCCGACACTCTCTAAATATGGAGCAAAACACGGAATCAAGTCCAACATGAATTAGAGGCTGAGGTCGCTTATGTGGAACCTGGTAAGCCCAGCACACTTCACAAAGAGTCGCATCGCAAAGACTACAATACGAGAGACCACCCCAAGATCCATCGCATATAACGCAACTTAAGCCACCATCTCCGTCATCTCCGTCTTCGTCGCTGTCTCGCTGGTCACCGTCTTCAGGTGTATTTCCGCCTTCAGCTACTTCGACGCTTGAGTTTCGTTGCGATGTCGAAGGCTGCTCTCTCGACCGGATATCGATCCTAGATTCGTTTGAGCTTTTAGATCTAGTGGTTCTACTAATAGCATCCATTCTGTCGTGTTCCGGGTTTCGTTCTGTGCTTAACTCTGCTTCACGGTGTTGCGTTGTCGCGAAGGGTTGTCTTTGAATCAAGAAAATGAGGGGAATGAGCTGATTATGGGCTGATAGTATTACCTAGCAATTATTTAAGTAACCACTTTGGGACACAGGTTTCGCGGTGTGATACATCACTGTGACATTGCTATCTTACGAATTCCTTTCAATCTATGGTGCTATGAAGAGTCAAAACGGTTAAGGTATTACCTTGTATTTGGAGTTGACCTTGAAAGATTATCTAACTTGACAGATATTAATCTCCTCCTCTCGTAGTAAATGGATGTTCCCTTATAAACGCCTACGTATGATTAACAGCTTCGCATGTGGTGACTTGTTATTCCGCTTTTCTGACGTGCGAAAAATGGCGGTGGAGAATCCCAACGGGCAGTGTGACTGATATCTGTGTTTGCTTTTTGGTGCGCGGTTTTTCTACTCGCTGCCAATGGATGATTGCATTTGGGGCTGTGCGGCCTATGCAAGTGCGAAACAAGGCCACACCTAACAGCCAGCATAATCATTGCTGGGAAATCAACGGTCAGCATCGCTCTCAATGCCCACTCTGACAAACAAAAGTGTTGTGTGCTATCGAGTGATGTTCTGTGAGTCCATGTGATGCACGTGATTACTTTGAGTGACGGCATATGATTGGCAAGGGAGTTTCCGATTCTTGTGTCAGATGGCTACCGATGATACTGGTACTTTGAATTGAGCGCGCAGCTGGGTTGAGCTAACGCAAATGATCACAGCATATGCACATGCTGAAGCAAGATGCACACACATTGTGCTGCATAACAGCAATTCGAGGCGGCCGTAGGAATCGGTCCAATGGTAACTTTACGCTGCCTTACAAGGGTTGAGTCATCCAGTGATAATTTGGCGGCATACTATGCCTCTTAGACTCAAACTATAACAGCTTGGCCAGGCTCTCTCGCAGCATTAAGAGACCCTTCGATCGTAGTTGCTGCGCCTCGGGCTCGCCTTTCGGCGCGATAGCAACCACCCTACTTTAACATTTCCACAACGGTCAAATCGCTTCAAATCGGCTAGACTTGCTCCCATGAAGCATTATGCGAATAGGTCTAGGCCATTTCTAATTCCACCTAGTGATGGTGTGAGGCGAGTCGGTTCGAATTAAAAGCTCGAGCCTCATATCTCTCTACAGTACAAGCTGGTGCAATGGCCTACAGGTTACTGGAAGGTTATCGAAGCTACTGGAAAGGACTGGAGAGTGGTTGCTAATATCATCGAAGATACTAGAATATACTAGAGAGTGATTTCTAATATTCTGACTAATAAGTGTAGACTCATTCACGAACTATCACTCTTCCACCGTGTATATAAAGTGTTGAAATATGGAGGGGAGAACCGTGTGAATAGACTTAGGTACAGAGACTGGAGAGCAGGAGAGAGACTCGAGATATATACAAGCTAGTTGGGTGCCTTATGCCCTACCGGCTGTGTGCCTTGACATCAGCTCAATCAGGTTCATGCAACACTTCCCCCTCTTGCTGCGCTTCATCAAATTAACCCAACAGCAGCAAGAAAGCTTCGGGCGAAGGACCCATATGGCCAGCCAGTAAAAGCCATGATGCAGGAAACTCTCCAGAACCTACACCATCCCCGGAGACAAAACAAGACTGCCGCTCATGGCGGGAATTCCATTGACAAAGAAACTTAATGTACCCCGCAACACAGTGCTGACAGGCCGTCGCGCTGTACGGAAGCGAGCTCTGGTGGGATCCGAAGGAAGGCAGCCGGCGAGACGACCTCCACCTACTCCTCAATCGACAAGCCAGGTCAACCCTGGGCGCACTGCCGACAACGCCGAGAGGCATGCTAATGAGAGACTCGGGGCTGACACCTGTGGCGGAGGCCCTCAATGCCAGACACCAACGGTTTGTATCAAGGCTAGACAGCGCGTGCGAAGGATCCAAGGCGAAAGAGCTCTACTATTATCCTACACCTGGTGCCCTGGTAGGCAGTGTGGGCGCGATACAACACACACGCGGCAGTAGAGCAAAGACGATGTGCTGGCCAGACCCAGAGGAGGAGCAAGCAGTCAAGACCACAATACTGGAAGGCGACGCTGCGGCCAAGAGAGCCATTGAGCTATGGGCGAAAAGAAAGAAAAGGAAGGCGGGATCTGGCTCTTGGACATAGTAGACGGACGGATATCAAACGGACGATGGAAGAGCAGGAGGCGCAGCGGTCTGCTCAAACTGAGATGGCTGGCTGGTCTTCCGCAGGTAGCTTGGCACAGGACGAATGGAGGTTTTCGACATTGAAATCTGGACAATTGGAGTCGTACTGTGAAAGTCCGATTGAAGCGCCGAGGCACTACGAGCACATGGAGTCACAACAGTGGCAGTGTTTAGTGATTTGCAGGCGGCCATCAGACTGACAGCGCCTCTGGAGCTATGGCCAGGGCCACAGCTAGCGAGAGCAATCAATGAGCATGCTATGGCCCTCCGCGCCAATGGTATCGAAGACATGAATCACAGTGTCCCAGGCCACTCCCGCATCCCTGCGAACATTGAAGCTGACCAGCAGGCAAACAAAGCACCATCAGACCAAGGCTACACAGTACACAAGCGAATGTACAACTCGGCCACGAAAAGAGTAAGGCGGATCTACCAAACGTAGGACGGCAGCAAAGGCGAAGTGGGAGGCCAACAAGTACTCCAAACATTACAGATATGGACAGATGGGCAACGCTGGGAGCAAGAGACCTGTCCCTATGACAAGCATGAAATTGTTGGGGACAAGATTGTAGAGAATGAAGAGCGGGCATGTGCCGGTTGGAACGTACCTAAAGCGGTTTGGATACCAAGAGGAGGACAAGTGCTGGTGGTGTGGAAGCAGAACGCTGCAGAAGCGTGTGTATCTCTTCCGCCACTGCAGCCAGTGGAAAGACCAACAGACAGTGCTCTGGAAGCAGGTTGGAATGGCCCCGAGATGGACAGGGGGCAGATACCGGCATGTGCAAATCTTTGAGCTTCTCTCTATGAAAGGATGCGATGGAGAGGTGATGAACTTCCTGGCAGTGACTGAGGCTGGGAAGTTCTTGCCAAAAACGAGTGGAGGAGCCCGGGCAGGAGCAGCAACGGCAGGGTTCAAGGTGGTTTGACCGAGGGCAGTCTGTTTTTCGTTTCGTCAATATCTCTGGGCTCTGTTTGTTTCCTGATATGTTTTTCTTTCGCACAAATTGTGTGCACTTGAGCGATTTTCGTTTGTCACACAGGACGATGGGGAGCAGGTAGGAGCTCTGCCGTCTTGCCGGCTCACCAGTAGGCGGAGGGGGTGTTTTCATGTTCTGTCATACTCTTATTAGAGTGAATACAGTAAGAATAAAACGAAACAAAAACATAGTGCTGACATGCTAATGAAAGTAAGGTCCCGCAACACAGAACAAATGGACAGACAATGAACAGCTCCGAATCACAGCGCAGATGAGCAAAGACAGAATGGCTGCGCATCACAGCACAGACGAGCAAAGTCAAAATCACAAACACAATGGGTTTCCCCGCAGCACAGCGTAGTCAGGCAAAGACAAATAACAAATAGAATGGATAGCCCCGCAGCACAGCGCAGTCGAGCAAAGGAATGGCGGCGCCACAACACCGCCGCAGATAGGCGTGTTAGAGAACATCGCAATCATATTCGGCGATACCATGTGGAAGCAAAGAATTACCGTGTTTTGGATGCTTGGAGGGTCGGTCTGGCTTCTTCTGTGAGTGTAGTTCCCATCTATCATCTTTCTCATAGACATCTCTATCACAGTGGTTAGTATTAGCAATGGGTCTGGGTAACCCTCCAGCGGTCCGGGTTTGAACCGCAAACACAGGTCCGTTCAGTTCCAGACCCGACCAAAAACCTGACCCACTGTGTCTTGGCAGCCCGAACGCAGACAAGTACCATTTAACCAGCGGGTTTCGCCAGGTGACGCCAGACAGGACAGTTCCAATGTCTGGTTCCATGTTTCGGGTTTGACATTTATGGTGGTATTCAGCTATGCTACTTATAAGCATCAAATATTGGCAATAGTACGTTACAGTTTGATTTTGACGTAATGGCCACCTTAATGAGTATAACCAACAGACTCAAGCTCCCTACCACATCCTGGAAATGAGTGTGAGCGGAGCATCAATGATTTTTGGTATTGCATATTTGGTAATATGAGTGGAGCTTGATCTCAAGTATCCATAGAGAAGGATATGGTAGCCTTTGTATGCAGATATGTACGGGACATTCCCACCACATTCTGTGGGACACTAACAACATATTTCATTTACAGGGCTACCACTAAGTATTCTTGAGCCTTGTAGTGTATAAAAACAGTCAAAACGATGTATATAGACCATAACAGCCACATCGTGCAGTGATTAACCATGATGGGAGGCCAACAATCATTGACACTATGTTGACGCTCATTTCCAAGATGGGGCAGGAAGTGTTTCACTTTCTCTGTGGCCTATAAAGGCAGCCAATACTCCGTATATGACTATTTGCAATCTCTCACCCCTCAGATTACCAAAGATACATGACGAACCATTGTTGATGCTCCGTTGCGATTATTTCCATGATAGTGCAGAGAGGGTATTGCAATCTGTTTTGCCTACAAAGGCAGCCAAAGATTCCTCGGTGATTGTCAGCAACCTATTGGCGGTGAGATTACCCAGGATGCATGATCCAATATTGTTGACGCTCCTTTGACACTCATTTTCGAGATGAGATAGGGAGCGTGTCTGTATTATTTTTGCCTGTAAATGCGGCCAATACCTCAATTATGTATGACCCCAACTGAATCAATTTAGAATTACCAGACTTACTTGAGCTAAAGTTGATGAAGCTGTAATGATGTTCATTTTCTCACGGGTGGATCCACAATATGCAATCATTTGATTTGGCGTAGTCCATCATTGGCATTGTTTTGGCAGCCTTTCTACCGTCTTCGTTTGCTTTCATATTGATCACTACGTTGTTCTTTAATAATCCATAAGAATGTAAAATAATAATCTCCAAAATCACGTGCCTTTCGATCAATACTCATCATCAGTTGCCAGTTTGCTCAATAGGCTGCTTTGGCCTTCAAAATGCATGTTAGCTCCATTACCACACAACAGATAGTGTACTCACCTTTGGATGTTCATTGATCAGTCAGCAGTCTGGATCAAAATCTGCATCGTGCTGGCTATCCTGCGCAGATGAATCAAGATTGAAAAGTTCTGCACAGAGAAGGGTTGTATGTGAATATGCATATCGGGCTGGCAAATTGACAATTTGGGAAAGTTGTGCACCCAAATTATTACCTGGTGCGGCGGATGGCTTGCCGGGCAGAGGTGTTGTCGGTCTGTGTATGGCTGGTTGAGGAGCACCAGTTCCTTTGCATCCCCAGCGGGTCTGCAGATTCGTTGCGGCGCAATTTTGGGAACGAAAGCATCCAGATGTGTGGTTTTGATGAAGCATAGCTGGGTGACATTCAATCGCAGCCTTCACCTTTTTATGCTCCGGAAACTGAACACTTCACTTCTTCTCTTCTCCCACGTCAGCATGAGGTTTATTAATCAGATACTTTGTTTCATCCATTGCCATGCGCGAAAACCCTACTTTGGCCATTTTGGCCATATTCAAGGCCAGGTGCATGTCGGACTGGGCCAGCTGTACCCGACCACCTTGCCTTGCCATAGTAGCAGACATGTTGAAATCCTACAAGAAATTAGTTGCTGCTTCCAACAAAGAGATTTGGCTATTACCTCTACCATATACTCATCCACAGCCTCCTCTAAGGTGATTAAATCCTGTGTCTTCCACTCATGGGGATGCTTATCAGGAAATTCATCTGTGAAAATGTCTGCGCTGACAACGTTATGATCGATTTATCAGACTGTCCAGATAAATTCTTTTGTTGTCTATAGAGGTTTCCCGTTATGGGCAGCAATAAATTGGTCACATAGCTCCATATGAACTCCCGCTGTACGTTATACGGTTTGTTGACCGCTGTGTTCCTCGATAAGGTTATACCCACATCCAACCGCCTGCTGCTTCTGATTCTTGCTGCCTCCAGTCTGACAGACGATTTTTAAATGTGCATCCCGGTTCATATATTAGGTGGCTGCATTGGCAGCCTCGCGGTGGATAATCTGGTGTCTGCATTCTTGCTGTGTACCAATGACTGCCGTATTTGATATAGCACCTGCCAATCGGCTCGATTTGGATCAGCTCTCCCCTGGCTGGGTTGGTTGTGTATCCATGATTTGCTGCAGTGGAAAAGGAGAGGTCGATGATAACTAAAAGAAGTGGGAAGCCCTGATGACTATGTTGTCAGCATCATGTCAGAATGGAATAAGTAGCAGCCAACACGATTTGTATACTCAAGAAGAATCCTACCGAGTAGGGCTGCAAGTTGCAGGGGTTTCCAAAGACCCCGCGATGTGCAATAAGTTAGTCCGATATGGTCTGTTTGTTATAAGAGATACATTGCTGTGTACGCCAGCTGAAATTGAATGATTGTCAGATGTTTATAGGATATTGTTCGAGGGAAAGGACATTGGCTAATGTATGTCTCAAATAATCCCCGGGATATTACATGAAACTGAAGGTAACAATCAAATCATGTGGTAATGTTAGCTTAACTATTCCTGATTTATTGGCAGCCCAAAGGGAGATTTTGCTTTGTTCAAGATGAGTAAATGTACCAACATTGACATAGCAGAAGCAGCTTGCCTCCATGTTGTCCATAGGATGCAACATCCAACATCTCGCCCAACAACAAAGTCAAGACAAACTATAATAGTCAATGCTCTGATAAAGAACTTTTCACCACTTCCTGTGGGCAAATATGGCAAATTCAGAAATAGGTCCACCCAACGACCTCATCAAGCTGATGGAGGAAATAGCAGCTTGGAAGCAGAGAGAGTCCGAGCCTGTGGGGCATTGCGCAACTTGCAATCCGAATTGACGCTTGCGGCCGACAGACAACAAGAAACGCACTGCTTAAGCCACGAAGTGGTAGAGAAATGGTTCGACAATTATGTTGAGAGAGAATCTGCTGGGGCAAGAATGGGAGTAGAAGATGCAGACCCAGCGATCAGGCAGAAGCAGGAAGATTCAGAGGCAGCTGAAAACACGGGATTGATGATCAGAGAGCCAGAAAAAACATGTTATCAGATGCTGATTGCTATTGGAGACAGTCTGAGCAATATCGCAAGTTCCGACGATGGGGAGGATGGGGAATATGAAGATGATGAACAGACAGAGCAGCGCCAGCTGAGCGAAGATGACAAACCCGGCTGGGTGATGGACACATTCACCAAAACCGTCCAGCAGCGCAGGGAGAGGTTGTGGCAGAAGCAGACAAAGGTTGATGAATTGACACATGTGGGATGGTAGGATGCAGTCCACTACTTCCGTGAACAAGACAAGAAGTACGGTAAATCCTAATTGCAGGTTTCAGCAGTTGTTTAACAGCAAATGAATGATGAAAGAGCGGCACCTGCACTGACAACATTTGGAGATCTTATGGAGTCTCTTGACATAGTCCGCGGAATATTGCAAATGCCGCTAGAGATTTCTCGACCAGAAAGTAGTCATAAAAGGCTTGGTTCTGGGAAGCTGCAGTCGAGCACGAGTAAACCTGATTTTGCACCCCCTGCAAGGCCCAATTCGTCACCTTTGCTGACAGTGAAGCCTGTTGAACCTGTTAGCTTTTAACCTAGCATGTACCGTCCCAAGCTAATTGGCAAATAGAAATCAGGTTGGGACGAAGATATCGTGACCGCTCCTGCATCAGCAGAGGAACAAATACGCAAATTATTACTTTTGATGTCATATCTCTGTGAAATGTAATTTGTGTACCAATTTTGTTACGTGTCAGCGTTTCTTGAATTCAGTAATCAAATTGTGTGACATGATAATTCAGCTGTGCATGTTCAAGGGTCGAACGCACCTTTGGAAGCGTCTCGAATCCACATCAGGCGGCAAGATAGCCAACATGTTCGTTTGCAGTTTGCAGTGTACTGTGGGGTGGAAAATCAAACGCTATAGTAGTGACAAAATATACTAACAAAATTCAAGTGAGTGATGTCATACAAGTTATACAAAGTGCAGTCAGTGCTCTATACAAACCTGTCTGAAAGACCCCTGTCATGCTGCATTCATCCATGTATCAAACTGCGTAGCTTTCTGTACAGACCTGGTGCACATGGTTGAGATATTTGAAATTGCTTATGGTATGTCATGGAAATCGGGGAGCAGGAGCTAGATAAGAAAAGGTGAAGCAGTCGAGCTATATTTACCAAAAGATAGTAAAATGATCAACGTGCCATAAATGGCCGGCCGAAAGTGCAGAAATGTGATATGGCCACGTCATCGCTCACTCAGATAGGGTGGATAGTGGTTGATCAGAAAGTGTCCGGTAACACAGCTCCCTGATGCATACAATAATACATACAATTGCAATACTGGATGTTAAGAATGTGGATACATTTCGTTGTATACAATTATTGAGTGTCAGCAGGCAGTTTTGATGTGGTTAATGTGTGCGTCACCTAAGCGTCAACGATTGTTGGGCTTGCATCTTGACTAACTCTAAGTGCTGTGCAGTGACATTAACTCATAATCGAGCTGTCGGCTGCCTTTCTAGCCAAAAATGGATGCGTTAACAATGCTACTATGTCCTAACAATCAGCATCAATGGAGCATCAATGATTTATGGCCTGGCATCTTGCAAAATCCAATTGCTGTGTGGTGATATTACCCCATAATTGTACAATCTGCCGCCATTCTATGCAAAAATGGTTGCGGCAACATCACTGCGATGTCCTAAATATGACTTTCAACAGAGCGTCAATTATTTTGAGCCTTGCATCGTGGATAAACAAGGGGCTGTCCCACTACATCAATCCATAATTGAACTATCCGCAGCCTTTCTAGGCAAAAATGCATTCGACGACATCAGAACTATGACCTGAAACCGAGCCTCACTGGAACGTCAATGATTTTAGGCCTTGCATCTTCGAATATATTGGGGCTGTTTGATTGTACAATTGGCAGTCTTTCTAGGAAAAAATCCTACTAACAACATTGAAACTATGTCCGAAAATGTGCGTCAAGGGAGTGGCAACGAGATTTGATCTTGCATATTGGATAGTCGAGGAGCAATGGAACACAGCTATCGCACAATCCACCAATTGGCAGCCTCGATTGGCAACAATGCTAATGACGATATCGCGTCTACCTCCTACTGTTGAGCGCCCACGCAGGGTCAACAATGTTTGTGGAGGATCAGAAAGGTACACAGCAATGCAGTGCAGAGGAAATATTTAAGAACCCGCAATCTGCTTTACAATAATGTTCCTTTGGGCAGTCTCTCAACTCGGATTACCTGGCACTCAAATTTCTACCACCGTATCGGATTCAAAATCTTTAAATACATAATTGCTCGAGGTTATGATCCCTTCCAAAAATCAACGTGTTTATATACGTGATTTAAGCGATCTTACTTTACAAATCACCTTTGATGGTTAGTGGGATTCAATGAATGTAGGCTCGAAATGTCCTATTGCTTGCAATAAATCTAGACATGCAACTTAATGGAGATTTTATTTGCACTGCAGAATTGAGGAGACTGGCAGTACTGGAATCATAGATATCGTTTGTCATCAAGTTCTTCACCATCTATCAGAACATAGGACCAGCCCAATGGGGAAACACTTGGTGGCAAAAGCTTACATCGCAAAGTTAGACGAGTTAACCAAGTCAGAATTTACTGAATAAAGTAGCTCAACGGTCGATGAAACAGCTTTGGTTATCCTGAAGAGCAAAGGATGTTGAAGCATTTCAATAGTAAGTTGGCAGAGGACATTCAGATTTGACATCCCGTTTAATCTATATTCATTGAACTGACAGACAAAACGTTCCAAACTGGCAGCTACAGACTGTGAAACTTCCAACTGTCACCTAGACACGAGGAAATGCTATCTCATGTTAAGATGTGTTTCGGCTGATATTCCCTGGAATGCTATTTCACATCTCGAGCTACAATGGGCGAAAAAGGAAGTACACTGTGACCTAGTGCTGCCGTGAGCTATAAACCGTGGCAACATTTGCCACTTGGAATTTACACTGACAGTGAATGCAATTAAAAAGCAATTACCATCACGAAATGAAGTTAGTTTCGCTTAGGACATATGGATATCAATAACAAACCCGCCAACACCTCGGTCATTGCTTACTATATCAATCAGAATTGGATGTGGGGCGAAGTACAACCTGCTTCCAATGAGGCTGATTGGCTATTTATTTCTGGTTTCGAAAGATAATTCAGGATGATTGGTCAAAGGCCAACATTCTGGAGCCAGGATAGTCGTGCGTGTGAAGGTCTTTGTTGAAGGTTGACAGCTCACCGACGGCTGTATGTTGGAAATTGCATCTTGTTATACTTCCTCACATTACTCGATGACACGCGAGCAGCAATCAACACTTCAGGACTTCGGAATGAAGTGGCCTACATTGTGGAACCACAACCCATGCATGGCACATGTCATACAGCTGGGTATAGGTGCAATCATGAGCAGTCTCGGTGTAAAAGGCAACACCAAGCCCTGGGAAGCCCATCACCGCGATCAGCAATTTGGAGAGAATGAAAGCATATATATTGGGAAGAGTCAAAGACTTCAAAAAGAGGGCAATGGTAGAATCAATACGGTGTCGGCGATGAGATCAGGATTAGCAAAGATCATTGAGAAAGTACGTAATTCAACATATTTTGAAAGTCCTGAAGCTGATCCCCAAACAGCAGACAATGGTTAATGTATTAATTACCCCGACACCAGTTTGTCGAAACGAGTTCATTGACTATCACAAAGCCGTAATCCGCATCGCAGTTTGACCGATTATTGTTGCGAAGACATGTTGGATCTCGCCCCTTGCGATACTTGAGTGAACCTACCGACTACAAGAAATTATCCGTGGGTCGCTCCGAAATCCAAAACTCCGTGATTACCGGCCACTCTTCACAACAGTGGACGAATGGGCCATATGAATTGGCAGTTTTGACGCCAATTCGATATTGGACCCTGAAGATGTCAAAGAGGCATACAGTCACATTGCATCACATTATCACAGTCTATAACGTCATGTTCAATCATTTGGATGGTGTGATGCGAGTTGTGGCAAAGAAGAAGACTCAGTGGAATGAAGACTTGTTCTTCGCAGTAAAGTTAGCTTTACAGAAGCGGTCCAAATAATATGCTGATGTGACTCCGTCGAAGGGTATACTTCTTGTTTCAACACATAGCCTCGAACCTTTCCGGCAGTTGTGATCGTACAGAAAGTGGGACAAGAGAATGAATAATAATCCTGAGGATGAGACATTCTATATTATCCAATACCAAGAGGCCTTTCTGAAGTAGGTGGAGAATGAAGAATATGCCAAACATCGATGTGTGCCGGTTGATGTACCTGAAAGCAAACCGAGATGCAATCTCATCCCCTCCGCAACAGCTTCATAATCCAGTCAATCATCCTGTGATCTATATGATTGGTCCAGCACTGATGAAGAATACTTGACACCTAACAATGTGTCTGAAATGACACCTGGACAAACCAATTGCGCAGCACACTTATTGACCCCCACAAGGCTCTATATGAATTCACCGCATGAAGATCCAAAGAACTGGGGGCAAATTAATTCAAACCTCAATGATTACCACTGCGACCCAATGGAGATTAGCAGTACATTTTGGATTCCGGACATAACCAACTGGTGGTGCCAACAGGAGGAAACACATTCAAAGTACACTGATCTGTCCAATGTGGCGCGCGACATATTCTCTAAGATTCCACATGTTATCGGAGTGGTGGTCAGTTTTTCCCATTGCCGACATGCTATCAGCTGAAGGCAGTCGAAAACCACAGGCGAGACTCTTTGCGAAAATGATGTTATATGGCAGTTTGCTGGAGCCAATAACGCGATTTTGGCAGGCACTGACCCAGCCTTGCATACAAGGAACACAGAAAACAACTCGGAAATGAAGAAAGATGTGAAAGAAAGGACATTGCACAGAATGTCTAAGTTCCGCAACTGTATGGAGATGTGGCAGGGCAGCCGAAATGTATGTGCTACACAGAAGGAATCTCGCATCCAAAACACACGGATGACAGCTGTAGGGTACATTTCGGACACAGAAGAGATCATCAAAGCATCCTGGTCACTGTTTTTAGCTGATGGTGTGGCTGCATTTAAACTGTCAGAAAGGTCACCTTTGCCAACACCTTTGTCTGCAAAGGACCTGCCTGGAGGAAGAACTTAAATATTCAATATTCACTGAATCCGAAGAATCATCCATGATCAAGTCGAAAGTGATGAGGAGCACGCGCGAGACAGCATTTCAGACACTGAAGATTTGTTAAACTGTAGTGGCGACTTGGATAATTCAAATGACAATGATGCCGATTGCGCAGCAGATGGTGAATGTGATATAGAGCTGCACAATGCCATCAAGGATCCCCAATGTCCACAGCCGCGGGATGTGAACGCCACCCGAAATGTTCTTGGAAGAATTCGCCCTACACGGAAGTTAAAGAGGCAGTCTGAAAAGGTGTTGGTGATGTTCAATGCTATTGAAACGAGGAGGAATATGGAAGTGAAGAAACAGTCAGACACAATGTGTCAATGTTTCACCAGCATCTTTGTATATGATGACCAAGAGTTTCAGTTAGAGATATATTATGGGCGAATTGTGAGCAATAGCTTGTGAATATCAGTTGATAAACAGATGTATAGCAGGCGCAATCAGTCTTTTGGCACCATATATAAATTTTAGTTGATCGAGAGCGAACAGTGCAAGACAGTTACTGTGCTCAGCTTTGACACAGTGCCAAGTCTGGATCTGTCAGAAAGACAACAAATAAGTTGAAATCATGATGAAAATAATTATCGATGGCAGCAGATTTTGAATGGACAATGCATTGAAATGAAAGTCAACGGAGTATCAACGATGTGTGGTTCTGTAAGTACAGTACTTGAACAGTGATATGGTCGCTGTTAACCATAAGCGACATATTGGCAGCTTGTATAGGCAAAAGAGACATCAACACAGTCACCACCACATTCTGAGAATGAGCGTCAACGGAAGGCCAAAAAGTTCTGGCTTTGCATCTTGGGTAATTTATGTTCTGATTGGTTGCAGACACCCATTTGTAAGATATTGGCAGCCTTTACTGGCAAAAGCAACAGTGACATGCCCCCTGCCTTACCCTGAAAATGAGCATCAACAAAGTATCAACAGTTTTGGTTGTTACATATTTGGTAATCAAGGCATTGCATGGATCTTCGTGCTGATAACAGAATTATTGACCTCCCTGATAGGCAAAAGTACAATATATCAAAGGTAAAACATGGATTCCAAATTAATCGACATTGTAACCTGCACAGAATGCCAAAACATATTATTAGTTTTTGAAAACGTGAATGTGATAAGATACTATTAACAAACTGCAAAAACAAGAGCCTTATATGAATGAATAAATGGATACACTGGGCGACCTAGTGACAACCTGCCGAATTCAGATGGGTTGGGAGTAAACCATCAAACCATACCCGAGCTGACGGTTCGGGTTTATGGGAGACCCAGATGGCCAAGTTGGCAACAATATGGTTTGGACTCAGACCTGGACCCGAAGTGACGGTCGAGAACCGTTGCCAACACTATCAATGGTTTTAGGTTGGGCAAGGTTAATTTGACTGACTTGGGTATCATCTCTTTACATGGAAATTGAGGGCCAGTTCCGTATTGGCATCACCAATCTCAGATGAGATCTGAAAGTGGTATGCAAGCAGTGCTTGTCATAGAGTTAACCAGCCAATTGCTCCTCATTGATTTCGTCATTGGCTGTCTGGCAGATGGATATGGAAGGTAAAACGGTAAATCATTTGCAGACATTATTGAAACCATTGAGGGGTGCTTATGGTGCAATTTCTTTGCTGACTGGGGCTCCAGTGCTGAGAAGCTGTTACACATGTGAGTGGAAATCATCAAGGTACCGTTGCATCGCATTTCCTTCTGTATTTGGTAGTCATCAAGCTGTAAGGTGAAGATTTTTGGCCAAAGATAGAAGTGGGCTAAGAATACTGTCCTTTCTTAGAAGGTCTGTAACTGTCCCAAACGCTGCACAGGATTTTGAATGATGAAGCCGTGGCATTTGTTACATTTGTCTAGGTATAGGAATATCTCAGCTGAAGCTAACTTGGCATCTTCATGCCACATATGAACTACAGGGTCATTGTCATCTTAGGATGGGTCTGCAGTGATGCTACAAGAATGGATGCTGCCTGCACTGCCAGAAGTGGTTGGCAGTGTCAGGTTGAAGATTTACAGAAGCAATCTCTGGCCAGAAGCCTGTGATCATAAGCAACATCTCCATTTGTGTTTTCCACGTTGTGGAGTTGGCACTGGTATTGTTCAGTAGATGTAAGGCGGTATATCCGTATATCGTCGCAAATAAAAGTTTATGGCAAGATCCGGTTGCACAAGTGGACGTGGTAACATAATAGAGTAGTTGATAGGTAAGATTATTGTGGGTGATCTTAGGGAGATTGCGAGTTGTCTAGATAACGTTGCGGTTATCGAGCCTTGGACAAGTCTCATCCCATTGGCAAGTACCTAATCATGACATCATTCCCCACTTTAGGAGCAGACCCCCTGGGCTGCCACATACATGTATATACAAGAGGAAACCCAGAAGAAAAACAAAACCCAAATGCGTACGCCACTGTACAACATTTGAAAGTTCTACAACTGATCATTGCCCTCTGAGCAGCCTCATGGCGGATTCTGTTCATGCGAAAACTTCACCTCCAGTGGTAGCTCGTACAAATCTGCACCGACACCATATATACCAGCCCAAGATCCCTTGGAACATAGGCAAAGTAAAACCCTCGTAAACGTCCAATTCCCCTCCTCGAGTCGAATTAGCATCGATGTTTCATTCAATGGTCTCGGTGAGACTAATCAACCAAATCCCGCCCATTCCAGAGATTCTCTCCGAGTTTGTTCATACGTAACTGTAACCCACCCAATGTACGATGTGATGGAGCTTCCTGGAGTGTCGTTTAGAGTGCAGGTTCTTGTCGACTTCTCACGTGTCAGACTGGTCGACAATTGGCGCCAGTGGCTCCAATGGTGGCTGGCCAATGGTTGGAGGTGTATGGCAGTCTAGAAAAGAGATGTGGAAAAGGTCATGCTTCCAGATGGTATGCAGACAGTGCAATGTGTACGCATTCTTATTGATGAACTTATTTACTGTGTATGGTGCTGTCTGTTTTTAATACAACTTCTTCGACAGTCTTGCCATTCAGAAGTGCCGCGTTGAATGCCAGGCTGTTTCTCTAACCTCAAACACAGCATCTTGGCGGGGGCGGATTTCGTCTGACAGGCTTAAGCCTTTTCTAAGTTCTTACGGAGAGTTTGGTGAGTCTCTCACAAGCCCACTGCAGAAGTGTTTGCTTGGACATCCGATTTGAGGCTAGACGGTGGATTCGGGGCCTTACACAGCATCACCAGATGACATTGGTAATTTGCCTAGAATGGCGTCATCCTACGAAGACGAGTGAACGGCGATAATGTAAGAGAATTACGCTAGCGGCCAGAGTAGTGTTAGCAACGGTTCCAAATTGGTGGTTCGGTTCCGCATCTGGGTTGGAACCAAACCGGAACTGTTGCAACGGATTGTACCCCATCAAAAATAACAACCACACCCCACCCGTGGTTTTTTGGCCAGTTCAACAGTTTCGCAAACTCCCCGATTTGGCACAAATCAAGTATTTGTGTTGTAATTGTAAGAAAATATGATATATACGTAAAAGATGCAGTTTTGGATGCTGTTTCACCTCCTCTTCTCCAATTTGGGATACGATCACAATTTGTTGTGTCGAGTTGAAAAATGCCTAATTTGTGTCGTTATTTCACAGTAACTCAACACATAGTGATCAGATCGCAAATTGAAGAATGTGAGGTGAAAGAGCATCCAACACTGCATCTTTTACGTATATATCATATTGTAATACAATGACAACTAAATTACTAAATTGTAGCCAAAGTTCCGAGTTTGCGAAAATGAGACTCTACTGTATGCTACACCCAGCCAAAAAACTGCAGGTATATGTCCGGTCCAGGTTACAACCCCACCAATACAGAGCGGTTCAGTTGTTGGGACGGGTCTCAAACCGAACCGCAACATTTTTCAGGTATACACCCGTACCGATGGCTGGTTGACATGGCGCGTTGCTACCACAAAGCAAGAGTTCAACCCATATGTCCTGCTCGTAGTTGAAGAAAGCCCTGAGATAATGCACCATCATACAATTTTGACCAAATGTCTGCCCCTCTGTGTAAGGGTTGAACGCTGTCGAAAGCCGCTGGTCAGTACTCAAGTGAGAACACATCTGGGTCCAGATTTGGTTTGTAAACTGGGTGCAGTGATGTGAAACAATGTTGTGCAGAAAACCGTGCTTGCAAATGACTTGTGCAAAGAATTATTAGGGCAATTCCGGCTAGTCGAAATCTTTCCGGCATGGTAAGTTGACAGCTTTCTTTGTCAGTCAGCCTGCCATTACAAGCATCACGCTGTAGCCTAATGACATTGACTTTGGACAGTTAGTAACGAAGTCGATAGTGATGCCTTCCCATGGCCGTGATGGTGACCAAATGGGCATGTTGATCCCATGCCTGGTATGCCGAGGTGATTCAATGTGGTGCCATACTTCACAGCCGCTGACATACCTATGTACATGGGAGTCCATTACTGGACAGTGGAAATCCTGAGATATCAGCTCAGTAGTCTTAAAAGCTCCAAAATGACCAGACTCAGGGTAGTCATGGAATAGACTTATCACTTTCCAACGTAGAGAATCCATCACTAGAATTCAGTTTCTCCACTTGTAAGTCAAGACTCCTGTGACAACTTTCCCATGACTCTTCCCTTTGGTAGTATCTGTGCCAACAAGAATTGGTCAGTCGACCATTGTTGCCGAGACATAGACTGCCAAAGGTTCCAAATCCTAGACCATCCTAATTGCTCAGATGTGATCAATGTGTGGTTGCACTGGGATGGTTGCCACGAGTTGTGCCACAGGCCATTCTTAGCCAATCTCTTATTTAGTCTGGCTGGAAGGGGAATCTGCAGTGATTTTGCGGCCTGCCGGTTCTCGATGACAATGTCATAAGCTGAAGGGATTTCCGACCTGCTGCCTTGTCGGCTAGAGTGTACTTTCGATGTCTGGAAGTATTCGAGATTCTTGTGGTTGTACTGAATAACGCCCTTGTAATTGGCACCCTGAAGATAATACCGCCACTCTTTTACTGTTTGATCGATGACCAATTGCACCTGATCATAAGTGTTCTGATTCTGTTTGGCTCAAGAGCACATCCAGGATTAGAAACTGTCTCCAATGAGAACCCACACAACGTTGTACTTATTGACAATGGCTGCAATCGCAAATCCACTTGGGTCCGTTTTGAGAATTATCCGCTTAGTCAGATCGAAATGCTGGTGATCGCAGCCAGGCTAAATGAGATGTTCTGTTTCAGGAATGCCAGTTGTGCTTGCCCGGTCAATTCCCATTTGACATTCGCAAGGTTTTCTGACTTCTGGCGTCGACATTTCCCATTTAGTGGCTCGCCAGCTGTATCAGACTTCTTTCGAAGTTCTGTAAGTGGATGAGTCACCTTGGAATGTTTCCGGATGAACATTCGGTGGAAGTTTGTCAATGAACGGAGCACCTTGACACATCCCATTGCATTTCGTGTCAGACAGTCCTCGATTGTGGAGATCCAGTCTGATTCCATGGCGACTACATCAGGAGTGAAAACAGACCCCTGAAAACAGCCTTCTGAAACTCCAAAATGGTACTTCTCAGCTCTGCAACAGTGGCCTAATTCCTTTAGTTGCTACAGAACTCGGTGCAGTTGCTCCCCATACTCCCTCTCATTTGTTGAATAGCTGAGTATGTGATCAGAGTAGCATACCGCACAATTGTTGATATATGGCATTCCACAATCCTCGACATAGGACTGCAATGCAGCCGGTGGGATTGGTAGATCACATGGCATCACCCGGTATTCGAATTGGCTTTAATGCAACTGAAAAGCCCTTTTGTATTTCTCACCTTCCTAGATTTGAAAGAGGTTATTAGCACCGCGGTTGTGCAGTGTCGGAAAGATCCAGGGCTCCCACACACTGTCAAGTAAATCTGAAATTTATGGTAGGGGATACCTATTCATCACTGTCAGCCTGTTAACTGCATGATAGTTGCCAAAAAGTCTCAGTCCTCCATGTTTGTTTTGCGAAAAAGAATGAGTGCCGCCACTGGCGATGGTGACCGCTGAATGAACCAGTTGACTAGGTTTGCATCGATGGAAGCCTTTGACCTCCTCCATTTGAACTACAATAAGTTGTAAATCCGCCTGGATGGCAACATACAACCTGGCTCCATGTCAATCGCATGGTTGGTTGACGGATGCCGGGGAAGTGTCCCCACCATTGCTTTCCCGAAACCCTCAGGAAATTCTCCGTATACAGCTGGGATATGTTCTCTATTGTCTGTAGGCCCCATTTTTGTCATCATGCCAGCTCTATCTGCAAATAGTATTTTACAATTTGTACAAGATATGGAGTAGTATGAAGGAATATCCAGGAACCCGAATTGGAAATGGTTTGTACAGGGAACAGCCAAGCCCACCCATCGAGTAATCCCATGGTGTCTCAGTTAGTGGATAACATTTACACAAGTATACCCTTTGGTTGCCTCGGTGTGGGCATCAGCACCGCTGCTCTCTGCTTGCCTGTCAACCGCATGGGGTCTATCTCACTCACAATTACTGATTCTTTCGACAGTCACTCCCAGCATCGCTGTACAATCTCCCACACATAGGAAGAATGTCCCGACAACCAGCTCACTGGCAAGTAGATCATCAAAAAGCTGTTTGTCCAAGTATTTGAATATCTGGGATACAGCCGCCTGCTTCAAAACATGCCTCCTCCCAAGTTATAGATTCTGGCACATTCCTGGCGTACTTGTGATCATCTACCGGGTCCACTGCCACCACATCTGCGCCCCATGCCGTTCCCTGTGCGAAAAGTCGACGCCATTGCCAATCGACTGAAGGATTCCTTGACTGCCGGCAAGGGAATTCTGAAACCAAGTGGTAAGCCCACTTGGGAACAACTAGCATTTCCAATTCTCGAATCTGTAATAAGTGCTCCATATAGTAAACTGTGGACAGGGTTTTTGGACAGTGTATTGTATGAGCCATTACATCGCCATTGTGGCTGAGAGTCGTAACGCATGCTGCTTCGCCCACTTGACAAAGCTGTTTCGCAGTCGCAGTGCAAACATGGTGCTCATCATAGTGCAATTGATGAGAGCTCGCACCCATTGCATTTCCCCACTTCCAACCCTTATAAAACCATTGTGAATAATATGGGTCATGACCCGTCTGGACGTGCCGCATAAGTACTGACTATACAGCTGAGCAGTTGGGCTCCCCAACACCCCTAGTGCCTTCGAAGCGATCCGATACAGTTGTATGCTGTCCATCGTCGCTATCATAATCTGTATTGCCGTCTTCCCTGCACACAAAGCCGCCTCGCTGAACCTCTCCCGTTGGGCCACATGTTGAAAAAGGAAGATTATCTTTTGGGCTGTTGATTGTCTAACGACTTCTGTCATCTGATTTGGTGTTCTCCATCCCTGGTTTGAGTTATTGTCTGGTCCTGCTGTGGTGGGTTACCTCCTTGTGAGTGTTTAGGACAGAAGCTCGCATTCCAGTTCGGAGATACACTGTGTAAGAATTTAGCAGTAAAATGTTAGCTGTTGAAAATTTCTGTTGAGACCAATGGTGTGGGCCGTAATCCTGACAATTGTCTTCCGCAGTCTGATGTGACATGTTTGAATAATACCCATTGGCCGGATTGGAGTCCGTAGGGGTCGCCTGGCTTGCAGATGGCAGGATTGAACGCTCGTTTGGCCCCTTTGGAGGATGAGTCCATTGGCGGTATCTGCTGCTGTTGTTGTTGCAGTTGATGCTGCTGCTGTGGCTTCTTGTTTTCGACATGGGTAACTTCCGAGGCCGCAGCCTTATCAAAGAATTCCGCCCAGGAGACAAATCTGATGCAGGCAGGCGTCAGCGGTCCAATATTGTACCTGAGAGAGTTGCAGATGTCTGCCTCGGGAATATTGTAGACGAGTTCTTCAGGAGTCAGCAGATTCCACCCAACCTGTCCCCAGTTGGCTTTCACACAATTTGCATAGGCTTTGTCCAATTCTTGTGGATGATGGTTGCATTCCTGGATCGGCGTAATCACCACAACGCGATGTCAATTTTTATCTCCATAAACCTTGGCGTTGTCCTGTGAAGGGAGGTCGAACTCCTGTAGGCATGTGCTAGGTTCCACTGAGAAATCGCCCAGCAATTCCGAAGGGTCTGTCATCACCGACTGTCGGAGTTCCAGGTTTTGGGGATTGCTCCAGGCGTACAGAGGTGAAATCATGTATCTGATGTGATGGGGACCACTACGTGGGAATTGGTGGCCAAAGGAGTTGAATTTCGAGGGTAACACGTGCTGAAATCGGTGCAGCTCTTTCGCTCCACTGCTGTACTGTATGGTGTTAACCATAACGTAGTTATTCACTCTTGGGCCAGAGATACTTTGTTAGGTGCGTTCAGCCTGTTTCGCATCCCATTGATTCTGCTTGGCAGCTATTGGTTCCTGTTCAACCACCATCCTCTCCTGTTCCGGGTTTCTGTTTGGTTTTCCATTGGGCTTTGATTTTTAGCATCATTTGCAGCATAAACCAGTTTTCAGTCGCCACATCTAGATGACTCTCGCCAGCAATTTGGGAATAGAGATCACCACAAACAATATTGATAGGGCTATCTTTGTCTCTTTCACCTCCAAGGTCCATGTTGAGGTCATAGTCATCATCAATCTTGGCCTCAGATAAGACCGTTGGAGTAGTGCGTTCGGCTTTTCATGCCACTCCCTGCACAGTGCCATCACTCCCATAGATATCAGTGATGCGCCATGGAGTTGGGGTCAATTGATTTTGAGGCTGCTTTGGGATATAACGGGTTATTCTGAAGAGACGGGTCGATAGTGGTAAATCACGACATTCAATCAGTGAACCATACCTGATTGAATAAGAGGAATATCGGTGTAAGGCTGTGTATGCATATATGACCTCGTATGACTGTGTATGGGAAGATACAGTTGCACATGTGGTTGTGGTAATATAGTAGTGTAGTTGATGGGCAACATTAACGCTGGTGATTTCAGTGAGATCGCTAGTTGTCTATATATGGTTGTGGTGTCCCGGCCTTGGTCACGTTTCATGCCATTAGTGAGAATCTAATCATGACTGCCATTTCAGTAGAACAGAATTGAATGTGCAGACCAACTAGGATAAATGGTTACGGCTGGACAACATTTTCAATTGTATAAACAGTATTTGAGTTGTCAAGTTGAATATAAATTAGCAACCATCAGAATTGTAATCTATTGCATTATATACTGGAGAACGATGGCATTAGTCTGAGATACAGAAACTGGATAGTAGCAGAAAGACTTGAGATAGATACAACATGGTTACGTACCTTAGGTACTCCTGGCTATGTGCCGTAACATCAGCTCAGCTCAAGTTCGACATGGTTAGCGTCATGCAATATTCAGTGTTGCATCTGTAGGTGAGGGGGGTGCTTTACTTAAATGTACATATACTTATACACCGGCCTAGATAATTCTCTTCTGTATCGTTTTTCTCCAGCTTCAAAAGGATCCGGTTCCTAAATGTTTCGAACTTCTCTTCGTTTCGATTCGTATTTTTGACTAGTCGCCTGGCCTTCTGAAGGCTTGCGCTTGTCGCAGGTAAAGAATTGACCCATTCTTACAAAGTGCGTTATAGGGGGTCGCAAATGAACAGTACTCTCGTTTTCTTGCATTTCTATATAGAACTCTTCGCTCCATCCAGTCCTTGATCAAGCCTTATATCCGTACAGTCACTAGCTGACATGGTAGTCGTGACAGGATTCGTTTCAATGTGCAACCTCGTATTCAGCTGTGGTAACTCCGCTAAATGATTTTCACTAGTAAATCTTTGATTGTCTATAAAATTGAGTTGCATAGGTTGTAATCCTATAATTGCCGAAATCCACCACACACACTGTGCCCCAAACAAATATTGTTTTCCTTGGAAAGTTACAATTCACTGTACAAAGTTCATGTAATGGCACGGCATGTGACGTATCCAGGGCCGGGTAACGCCCGTTTGATATAATCGGCTCGCTACGAGCCTTAGATCATTAGCTACAATCTTACCTATATGTCTACACCTACAATCACTCGAGTCCATGTTTGCAACCATCTCCACTCAATTACCACATGTGAGCCTACGTAGCCAAGCGTAGGCGTAAGTGCCTTTACACGATTATAGCTCTTCAGTAAACGGATATGTTTCCCACACGGGATTTGCCAATGTACCCCTATTTCAACGAGGGAGAATACGAAGTCAACAATCCAGAAATCCACTTCGATACGAGTCTAGAGACCTGCCGATTACATCACCGATGAGTCCTAAGAAGTTCATCCTTCAATCATGTCATTGACGGCAGAAGAGATGGTTCCGATGATCCAATGGCCACTGAGACGCGTTACAGCCAATGTCAACAATTCCTGTGAGTACCTAGAAACAAGTCTAAATCCCTCTGAACGAGATATATTGCATACGATGAAGGGAGAAGATTAAATACCGATGGCTGCAATCAATCAACGATTGGCGGAGGAGATGCAATTGCAATCACGTTACCCCTTAACGCGTCGATTCACCAGCAAAGAGCTACACAGGAAGTTGGAGACGATAGTCGAGTCAACACGGCTACATTACACGATGAAACACCCCGATGAACCACTCTCACAAGATGATCTACAATGCGCCGTTATGGCAAACCGAATAAAGCCCACATATCAATGAGAAGCAGCCTACTGGGGATGAGCAGCCTACCGGCAATGAGAGCCTACGAACGTGATGAAAGAAGTCCACTTAAGGAGGATAAAGAACCCCATTTACGGAGCAGAACAATTGCACTATCCAATTACCTACGAAGAACTCTACAATCAAATAACACCTAAGCCGGAGAATCATTGCACAATGCGAAGTGCACTACTGTTCAAGTACGTCTACAGATATATTACTCGAATGCAGCGCCATCTACGAGTCAAACGCGCCTACCAAGATCAAGAACCTACAACTGAGAACTATTGCACACTGCGAACTGCCTTCACGGTCGAGACCTTCACATTTTCAAAGATCGACTGGGACTGCGGAAACTACCAAGAGATGATATGAGATGAAAGATATGAGATGAACTTCATGCACGTGGTTCGAAAGCCATCATCTGGAACCTATGGCCTGCAGAACTGTAACAATGGTGCGCACCAGCGTTCAGGGAGACCGAGGTCAGCGTTCAGAAACCAGTGTACGGGCAAGGGATATGATATGAATACTAGCTGGTACAGAGCTACCACCATTATGAGGTGAGAACCCGGAGATACACTAATCGCGGAAGCGATGCACGATATAATGAATACCCAACTCCGTCAACCCGAAGGGACAGGTGTTAGCAGTGTGATGCTTTCGGCCGCAAACTTGGTGATCTGCTTGCTAGCGAAGAGATTGCCATGGCTTTTGCTCTACGAGTAGAGGATTGCATTGGATTGCAGGGAGCTACGCTAGAGATGACTCACGAGAAATGTGAATACCCTCGTATGCTGGATGAGCGAGCAGCGGCAGCAGCAGTAGTTGCGGCAGAAGAGCGTCCACATGGTAACCTCGAATGACTGCTACTGGCTCGCCGAGACCGGAAGGGAGAGACTGGATGGCAGGGCTTGGCGCCACTGGAGTGAACCACTATTGACAAGGCCTCCTGGATTTTCTCCTTCACCGCCTCCACTCTTTTCGATTCCTTTGGCTAACGCAGAAGGAGCAGATTGGAGTCGTATGACGGTGAAGTGGACTTAGGAGTGCCAGAGATAGATGACCGGAGATGAATCACAGGAGAGAGAGACAATCAGTCGTATTTGTTATATGACGATACTGAGGTTATGTGAAGTTGTACCCTTTTGAGATCACTGACTACTGAATGCATGGTACGAGAGTTGCAATTGAGCGCAGTTATGCAGCTATGATGTACCAGCGGCATGTCTCCACCGAGTACAATGCAGAGCACTGATTGAGATACCGAATGAAGCAGACGATGCCAGAGTTACATAGCTGAATACTATCTAGAATCCGTTTCAGGAATACAAAGTTATGATATTACAATGCCCAATGCGATGCCGCCTCAGGCTCGGCGATCCTGACATTGCAGATGCTACTGCAAAAATCAACTTCCGAATCAACTCTGAATCAAGCCTGATGACAAATTGATATGGGACCGTAAGACGCCGTATGAGATTAGTTGTCGGCGGAGCAACGACTTTCAACGAGAGGGGAATGACCGTACCGGAATTAACAACAACTGTACCGCAAACAATCAACATACCGGATGTGCAGGAACGAAGCACTGCGAAACGCATTCACTCATTGAGACAGCTAGCAGCGACAAGCACACCTTGAGATGAATCAAGAAGCCCACCTGAAGCAGAGTCGACAAGCATACCTGACGAAAAAGTGGCCAGCACACCACAAGAAAGCCAGCGAGCGCATCCAGCGATTGAAATTGATAAGTTCACCCAGCATACGACGGATGACAAGTATACATGCAAGTGCACCGGAGAGATGAATAGAGAAGCCACCTGACGCAGAGTTGACACACGTACCTGACGAAGACGTGGCAAGCACACCAGAAGAAAGCCGGCAAGCGCACCCCATGATTGGAGATGATCAGTGCACGTAGCATACGATTGATGTCAAGGGTACCTACATATACAGGTTCCCAACGGGATTGAATATGACCACCGAACATAATGGACAGCCTACTGAATGGCATCACGAGAGACAGTCGAGATAACTACGAACAGATGATCACCGAGATCTCACAGCGACGGATATCACTGCCGAAGGACTTCACATGGAGCTCGAGAGGATTACCGGGAGCCCCACCGTACCAAGCAACTGACCACGACGCTGACCAAATGGTGTACCGAAGGTTCAAGAAACTACCGCTGAACGGCATACCGAACTGAATGCCTATCCACCTTACCAGAGGCCAACCAAATGACTACCGAGAAGCAACCAGATATTCTGCCGAAGCTGCCTACCGAGATGGCCACAGAGAAGTGGAGCGACAATGCACCAAAGCTATCATCCAAATGACTTTCACCGAGAAGCGGTCCACCGAGACCCTACTGAATGCCGAATTAAGAGATGGCCATATCTGAAATGCAATTTACAGAGCAGCTTTCCCAGACCAGAAGCGCTCTTGTTACCTGGTGAGTATGACCTACCGAGATGTTATCGTGTTAGATATGGATCAATGATATGCCACCCACGCCGGATGCAATTGGCGTTCATTGTGCCACCCCCGAATTGCAATCGAAATCAAGAAGGGATCCACGTGATGGTCGACTATTTAACCGATTTTACCCTGGCCAATTCCGATGATGGTCTATGCCTAGAAACAACTTTATGAAGCGAAAGCCGAACCGAATTACGTGTCAAATCACAGAGATCACGATTACAATGCCAAATAATAATTATACTACTACCGAGCCACGATGGCAATCAACAATCGATATGATGAAGAAGAAGTCGACGCAGCAACCAGTTTTCAAAAGTGGGAGATAACCACCTTTACATAATCAAATCCTAGCAACAACTCAAAAGCCCACCGGGAGGCAATCTACCAACACGCATACCATGAAGTCGACCGGTCAAGTCCTACCGGCAAGTAGACAAGCCCACCGAGAGGCTATCTACCGAGACTCGCACCAAGCAGTCGACCGAGAAGTCTACCTAGTCAAACAAGATTCTACTAAAGTCACCTATCGGGAGCGCAACCACGATGTCGACCGGATAGTCACCGAAGTGGACTTCCAATGATTAATACCGAACCAAGATGAACTTACGAGTCAATGCCAAGTGCTGATGACTACCGGCTGCAAGATATACTCTGCAGAGCATGCGGGGAAGCACTGCACAGAGCTCAGACAGCACTAGCGTGCTTGAACTTCGTAAGTGTAACTATGTCAGAGAAGCTTACGTGTTGGATATCTACAAATGATACTACACACAATTAATGTATACAATCGATGATCACGGATGGCTATGACCGATGCCAGCAGTGGAAGCTCCCATCGATGCCAAGTCAGGAGCAGAAGCTCAACCACCCTGGCGAATTCCGACAATGACCTACAATGAGATATACGGGCTATGGGAATTGAGGGTCGGAGGAGTAAGGGTTTAGTTCGGAACTGGAGATATAGAGGACGGGATCACTTTTGGATGTTTTCTTGTTTCTCTCTTCTCTTCTTCTCTTCTTTGGAACTCGGCCCAGTATAAATGGCGTCGGCACAGGTTTTACCACCTCCGGATCTCAGTCAATGAGAGGTGGAGTTTCCCCGTGCACCGAATGCACCAAAAGGTCACCCTGAGCGGTACTGATCGGTTGTGGGAGTTATGGGTTCGTACGATTGCATACGTGGAACGGTTATTTGATTGCTTCCATTTATTTCTTTCCTTTCCTACTCTTGTACGGAATTATGCAGCCCAGGAGGTCTGCACCTAAAGAGGGGGATAATGTAACGGCACGGCATGTGACGTGTCAAGGGCCGGGTAACACCCTGTTGATATAGTCGGCTCGCCACTAGCCTTAGATCTTTAGCAATAATCTTACCTATATATCTACACCTACAATCACTCGAGTCCAGGTTTGCAACCATATCAACTCAATTAGCACACGTGAGCCTACGTAGCCGAGCGCAGGCGTATGTGCCTTTACAGTTCCACAATCATTCGTCAGCTTCATTTGTAAAAGTGAAACTCATAAAGTATGTTTTCTGATATCGCTTCCAATTCAAAGGTGCAGGGCTGCCGCAACAAAAAGCCAATAGATTACAATATACAAAATAACAGATGAAGGTATTGTCAAAACGCAATATTGAATACAGGTTTTCGTTCGCTGGTAGGTATTTCTAACAGTTCGCTGCTATAGCTTGTTCTTTCCATTGATGTAACAATGTGATCAGTTTATAGTCATATTCGAGAGTTTGTACTGCCATACTTCCATTCTATGATTATATCGCTTTGTGACTGCACTATCATGGTTACGACTGGCATCCAAATGAATGCGCCAATACTTCAATGCCACGGATCCCATAGGTTATTGTGTCATACGAACATGTGGTTGTAGAGTGTTATACTTCTGATAAGACTCAGAATATCCATGGTGCAATATCATTTCAGACAATATATCTGATCATAATCTCAACTTGAACATCTTACAATACGTATGGTTCGGTAATTGGAATATCTGTGAAACACAGCCGGAAGTGCTTATCACATTCAATGCCTCACTTTCAAGGCAAATTGGCTTGCATCATAGATTTGATTGGCGACCAACCAATACTATGCCAACGCTGATTCAATTACCAAAGCTCGACATTAACATTCAAGTCTGACGTTGCATTTCCTAACTGACTCAACTCAATTAGGAGGGTTGGTTTGGGCTTCAGATCAACAGCCAATGCCATCATCCTTCAGTCACGCAATGGGTAAGTCGAGAAGATTCTTTTCGACAAGTGAGTCTATCACATCATAGGGATAGGCCCGAGGTCCCAAACATGTGCCTATTGGCGCACGACTGCCTAGTCTGAGAGTCAGGGTAATTGTCAGTTCAATCAGACATGTCTCCCTGCTCGAACCTGGTTGTATATCTGGTTGGAAACCCTGCGCATGGCAGAAGTAAACATCATTTGATCTGGCCGCATTGTTGCATCATGGAATCGGCTGCCTCAGCAGATGCTTTCAATGAATCTGCTAAGCAATGATACTTGCTTATCCAATCGAGATGTATTCTGCTATTACCCAACTAAAGGTCACCGCTACTTGAAAAGGTTTTGAGATACCTACCAGGGTGGTGTTTATGCAATTCTCGTGACCAGAGTCTCGTAACATGTACCCCTAGGACTATTCAACTACCATAGACACAATTTGAAGAGAACCCCTAACACTGTACTTGGATTGGAGGTCTCAGAACTGCTAGATGAGATATATAGAAACACTGTTATATATGAAGACGGTGGCTGTATGAGGATATGTATAAGAATATGAATGATGCATCTCCTATTGGATAGACCATTGGCATGCACATGCTGGAGAATATTTATATATTGGCCTTTTACCCTTTAGATAATAGACTCAATCAACAAGACAAAATTTTTTCCAATGAAATTTAATTTTGTGCATCTTTCGCTTGGATAACAGTTTTACTGTTGGATGGAAATAGATTCTGTATGATAGATAATTCAATCTGTTCTTGGTAACTGATTCAACAAAAAAGCCCTGTGCATTAATATGAAGTTGTTGGAGTACTATTGTTGACTTATATATGAATGAATACATTAGCTAAACTAGTAGGGTATTTGAGAATTTGCAACAATAGCAATTAATTAAAATATAGGATTAATTTCACCATATTATAGTACAGAAGATCACATTAGATGGTGTAGTGACACCACCTTGATGCTGGGTTGTTATTGTATTCAAAATACTGTGAATTGAGTCAAATAGTACATTTAGTATATATGATTTCAAGTTGTGTAAATATTACACATGCCTGTTTATGCCTGCCGATGTTGGCAAATGCCAATAGATGCCGGTGTATGTGTATACACACTAAATGGATTTCCTCCTTGTTTGATACCACCAGCCAGCTGGCACATGGTACTGATATTTCTGTCATATTATTACACATTATCTTGGTGGGTATTGTACTAACTCACTATGAAATGGATTATGTGGGGTTTACAGAACATGAAATCAGATTGGAACTCGTTGTAAATTTATTGGTTTATTAGTATCACATCATTGCGGTCAGATTGTGGTATTCTTGCCACATCTATGTATATGCTCAATGCTACTTAATTGACAAAAAACAATCCTAATCAACTAGATTCTCCACAGTGATATGAGAAGTCAGCATGAGTGTCCCATCTAGCTAATTCATACTTGCCACTAATTTTGTTTTGTTTATCAATTCAAAAATGTCAGGTTGCCAAACAATTTCATTACTTGGATTGTTACATATTACCAAATGACAACAATACAATTCAAAAGTTTTGGTGTAGATCAGAGATTGGATATTTTGTTTTAAACTAATTTCTTGGCTATGGCATATTATTGACACGTGAGCAAATTGGGCAAACTCCAAAAAATCTATTCTGATTACTTTTTCCTGTAATTAGTACCTTGTACATATCTATTAGTATGTTGCTTGGAAAGGCTGCAAAGTAATGATTATAGGTAATAAAGTAAGTTCAATTCCAGTAGGGTAAATGAGATTCGATTTCTACATATAACCACCAACATTCATCTGAAATTGATGATCATTGAGAAGAAATCACAGGAAATGTATTCTCAGTGTGATTATGGAGAGGCGTGATTTTAAAATCTAAGTGGCGACTACAGAAGCGTATTTACAGAAACTTATATATGCGTTTTACAGATTTCTCTATTAGTCCATACAGATGAATATTAGCCGAGTCAGCTGCTTTACACACTGAGATCAGCACTGTTTGGCAAGGTAGTGAATGCTGGGAGACAGTCTAAAAGCTAGGTCAGTTTCTCAACTCTAACCCACTTTCAACACTTAGCGTGAGAAGTCGTCATGGCAGCTACACCATTCGGATGATTTAATGATATGGTTGAGGGGATTTCTACAACCAAGAATATATGGCAGACGATGCTCTTGGTGTCAAAACAGTGTACACTGTGCTGAGACACCGTGAATTGTGGATGTGGTTATGTTCGGCTGCATCTAGTGCTCTGAGGGAATACTGCAGGTACATATAGGTGGCTGGCACTTACAACAAGTAGTTACGGGGGCATTTCACCCAGACCGGGTAACGGCCGTTCAATATAGTTGGCTCACCACAAATCTTAGATCTTTAGTAATAATCTTATCTAGACACATCTACATCTATTATCACTCCCATTCATGTTTGCAACTGGCATCCTGTAATTGCCACACGTATACCTATGACGCCGAATGCAGGCATCCGTGCCCTTACACTATTATCAAATTTTCTGTGATTGTATACCTTTCGCTGAGGGAATTACCAGTTGGCGATGTAACCCCTTTTCCGACATGCGACATCATGTAGTCAACAATTGAGAATACCACACTTTCAACGAGATTTGGAAGCATCATTACTGTGAAGTACGAAGCGTTGACCATTCCCTTGCTCAATTGATCCCCTGATGGCAGGGGAGTGAGATCTCAGACCAATTGGCGTACAAGGCGCGGCACCGGCAATGAAGACAATTGTTATCCTGAGTACACAACACCACCTAGCCAATGACATAAATCGCATACGATTGATCCAGATGAGTTCAAGAGGACATCAATTACTTCCAATGGCTGCAATCGACCACCGGATGCTGCAGAAGTTGCGACTGCACCCATGAATGAGTCAATTGACAACGCAAACCTAGAGAGCTCAGACCAAACAGCGCACAAGGCGGATAATCGAAATTCAAGATGATGATCACGAGAACAGGTCAAGACTATTCGACCCTGCAAATCAGTGGAAACGAATTGAATCAATCTAATCGAGTTGAAACACCATTCCTACAACTCAATGGAGCGCGATCACCAGCGCAAACACCTACAATGGACACAGTGATCTTACCCCTGAATGTGGCATCGAGAATCAAGGCAAACTCCGACCAATTGCTAGTCAGCACAGTTGTGACTACATTTCTCCCAATTCAGCGATGTGCATGTATCTCAGTTTGCGTGTACACCTACAGTTCTAGCAACCTCGAAGAGGCCCACTAGCCGAACCACATTACTGATACCTACGGATACACTACACAACCAGAGTGCCCTTTCAAAGAAGACGCTTGACGATTGACGCACACATACTGCCACGAACATCTGTCCAAGTGATGTGAACTTCCGGAGATGCCACCCTGTGATTGAAGGACGTTGAGGACAGGAAGATTTCCCTCGACTGAACCGAATGTATAGCGGCGATACATTGCGCAGTTTGAAGTGCATTTACGGTTATAGACCGACTCAATTCTGCAGACCTACTATGACGACTACGATGACTACAGTGACTATGATTATCTCAGCAGAGAAGTATAGTGGACAATCGAAGTTCAGCTACCATATGAATTGTCTTCGACCGCGATTAGATCAATGACAAAGGCGGTAACCGACAAATCAAGCACCAACAAGCTTTTGACAGTCAGCCAGCAAAAAACTATACCCGGCGCAGGCACTAATGGCGACTCTGGATGACAACGTTCAGTCAATATCTATACGGCACTGAAACATCGTCTTCGGCACACCTGATTTACGAATGACAGACACAAGACAGAAATGGAAAGATGCAACGCATATTGGCTCCTATCGACTACGGCACAACCAGAGTCTTTATGACACCGAGACATCTCAAGCGACTCGGGATGTCAAATCTGGCGGCACACATCATCATCCTCGGCATGAACGGAGGAGTGATTCAACGTGCAAAGCACAACCGATGCAACATGCAAAGGGCAGCCGGAAGAAGACGCAGAACACAGTCCAGTACTTGGACGATATAGCACCGGTAGACAAACCAGACATGCTAGTCATGCTAATACCTGCATATTACTTTGTATGTGGCTTACGATGATTCCACAAACAAAATTGTAACATCGACTGGGCTTAATTGACTCACTGCGATCACCAAGTGCGAGTGGAGCGGAGGAATGACACTGATGACTATGGCAGTGGCATCGAAGGTCTCACAAGCAGATAATGATAAACATAAAGTCAAAGACCAACTTCTGGGGCATGGTCCAGGTATACAGACGATCGGAACAACCGCATTCGACCATGATCCAACAAGCATTGAAGCTGTCGTCCCATTTGCCTGACAGACTGGGGAATGCATAAGGCTGCTGGGAGCGACTTTGGAAGATATCACCCGGGATTTACCAGGTAATACAGAGCCAAGTGCAGCACGTGACGAGCAGAGCGCAGCGGAGGTAGTTGCAGCAGAAGAGCCCCTCGGAGGAGGGACTTGAAGAACTGCAATCGGCTCTCCGAGACCCAAAGGGAATCTCTGGACGGTGGGGCTTGGCTCCTGTGTCGGTGAATCGTCAATAACAAGGCCTGCTGGATATTCCCTTCCACCACTTCCATCATTTCATGATCCTTTGGCTAATATAGATGGAGCAGATTGGAGATATTCCTGAAAGACAAATGACAACTGAGTGTGAACCGCGTACTTTGGAACGCCAGAGATGTATCAAGCAGTTGGAAGCCTGGGCATGACGTCTCTGCAAGAAGCAATCATTAAGACGATGTGAAGTAAACTGGCAAGCGCCAATATCTATGTCCAAGAGATGTTCGGTGATGGATGACAATCAATCAATGACTATGGCTACATACACGAAGTTATGTGGAAATGTGCCCCATCTAATATACTTACTTTCGATGGGAATCTACGAGACTAACAATTGAGTGCAGCGATGCAGATGAATGATTCACCGACGGCGTTCCCATACCATATTCAATGTCGACTACTATTGAAGAGAACAAATCAACCACCGATTGACAATGCCGGTTACAATGCACATTACAATACCGAATACAATGCCATATGTGTTTTGAAGTCACATTACTCAGAATCCTCACGAGTACCATACCGATTAAGAATCAATGATCCCAAGCTGCACAACTATGATGACAATTGACCACTGCAATCGACTTCCGAATCAAGCTCTTCCAATCTATGTTCCCTACGAAGCTATATGAGATTAGTCGCCGGCGGAGCAATGACTTTCACAAGAGGAGGATGACCATACCGGAATCTCAAACAATCCCTACCACGAACAATCACCGTCTCGGAATTGCAGCAACAAAGCACTGTAAGCCTCATTCGCTAATTGAGTACGCTAGCAGCGGCAAGTGCACCTGGGTATAAATAGACTAGTCGACTTAGAGAACGACAATAAGTGCAGGGAGTCAAGTGATGGGAAACACAACGACAGATGAATCGACAAGCACCCCAGTGGAGAGCTAGCGAGCGCATCCCACGATGTAAAATGATAAGGTCACCTAGCATACAACGGTTGTCCAGTACACAACAATTGCACCAGAGAGATGACAGGTAAAACGAGCATGATTCAGGGCGAATGAGGGCACTATGGCGACCGAAGAAGTTCTGAACGAGACACAGAACAACCGGAATATAGGAAACGAATCAGTTCCAAACGCGATACCAAATGACTGTGACCTGGTTACTGCATTTGTCCTGAAGGAGATCGAAAATGACCACCGAGCATACCGGATTGTCTACCGAATGGCATTCCAAGGGCCAGTCGAGACAACTACCAAGTGATGATCACCAAGATCTAACAGCCTCAGCTATCACAGCCGAAGGACTCCACATGGAGACCGGGAGGATGAGCAGGAGCCATACCGTACCAAGCAACTGACCGAGATGCTTACTGAATGGCGTACCGAAGGATGAAAAACTATCGTAGAACGGCATACCGAACTGAATGTGGAACGCTTCTTCATAAGCCGTCTACCGAGACGGCCAAGCAATGTTGACCAGGAACACATCGAAGCTATCATCAGAATGACTTTCACCAACAAGCAATCCACCGAGACCCCACTAAATACCATATCAAGAGATACCGAAGTCTGCATATGCAATGTACAAGTGGGTTTCGAGGAGCAGAATCGCGCACCTGTCACGGTGAGTATGACTACCGACTCTGAAGCTTACATGTTAGATATGGATCAATGACACCGCCCACGCCTGATGCAATTGGCGCATTCTACCACTCCCAAATGGTCACTCGTGAGTCACATATGAGATCCGATGACTATGATGATACCAGGAGGGAAAGCTTACATCATTACCCAAAGCCAACACGAGATGCCATTGTAATTACGTCGAGATTGAGAGCATCAGGACGCCCATACGACAGTAAATCAACAGGCAGCGTAAGTCAGGGTAGTCACTGGACAGAGGACAACGCAGAATGACGACCAAAATCGATGGAAGATAGTCTGCAGATGAAGTGGAAGCCGAACCGAAATACATATTGGATCACCAATGAATGACAATATCAATTCGGAGATCCTGGTTAAACTGCTAGCGAGCCATAATGACAATCGACAATCGATATGATGAAGTCGTCGACGAAGCAATGATATTTCCAAAGATGCAGATAGCCGTGTCTACACCATCAAGTCCTACCAACAAGTCAAAAACCCACCTGGAGGCAGTCCACTGCGACACACGCTGATAAGTCTACCAAGAAGTCGACTACTAAGGATACAAAGTCAACCAAGAATCTACTGAAGCCGCCTGCCGAGAGCACAACTATGGAGTCGACCCGATGTTAACCGAAGAGGACTTCCGACGACGATGACTGCCTCACGCAACTTCTACGAGTCAATGCCACTTACTGATGACTACCGGCTTTCAAGATATAATGTCCAGATCATGCAGAAGCACTGCACAGAGCCCAGACAGCGCTAGTACGCATGAACTTGGTTAGTATAACCATTTTTACAGAAGCTCACTTGCTAGATGTCAACGAATGAGACAAGATTCCAAGAATGATGTATACAATTGATGATTAAGGACGGCTACGACCAATGCTGGCAGCCGCAGCTCCCATTGAAGTGAAGTCATGAACGGAAGCTCTATCACACTGAAGAATTCCGACAATGACCTACGCTGAAATACACGAGCTACCAGCACGCTACTGGATGGCTGGTCGGATGCTGTATGAGTTCGGAAGTAGAGATAAGGAGCAATTGAGCTCAAAGGGTCGGGAGCGGAGCAAATGGGTCAAGTGACTTTCGGAACCCAGGATTGGAGGAAAGTCATCAATTGGGCGTTCCTTGGTTCTGTTTCTTCGCTTCTCTTCTCATCTCAATATTTTATTACATCTTTGAATCTCGTCCTGGTACAAATGGCGTCAGCATTGGTTTTTACCACTTGCTAATGGAGGGGGATTTTCAACGTGCACCGGATCCACCGAATAGGCTAATGTACGGTCCCAATTAGTAGTTGGACTTTTGAGTTTGTAAGAGTATGTACACAGCATCATTGTTGAATGCTTTCCTTTCCTTTTCTCTTGTACGGTTTATGCCGCCCAGGAGGTGTGGTGTTAAGAGAGGGATAATGTCATGGCAGCATGTGACCTGGCCTGGGTAACAGCCATTCTATACAGTCGGCTCGCCATGAGCCTTCGATCTCTAGCGATAGTGTTACCTAGACACATCTACATCTACTATTACTTGTATTCACGTTTGCAACCGTATTCGTATAATTACCATACGTATAAGTATTAGGCAGAACGCAGGCATACGTGCCCTTACACAAGTTGGTATCCAATCAGCACTGCCATTAACAGTTCTGAGTCTACAAAGTAATATGTAAGGACTTGAAATTGGCCACAGTAATGATTGTGAGCTTGAGCTCAAATTATTTCCTGGATAGTAATTAGTTGCAGAATTATACAGTCTGCCCACACAACCACTACAACTGCCAACCCAATTATTTGTCTTACATGCTCTGTTTTTGTCCCAGTATTCTCTAGTAGCAAATAACACTATCCATCCAAACAAATAATAACTTACATCATGTGTGGATTTCCAATTCCAGCTGTCCCTCCAAAGTCTTCCCCACTCAGCAACAAGTTCACCTCTGTACCCTGAATCATGACTACTACGATACCTTGAAAGCTGATAGAATCGAATAATGCAATCCCTTTTATCATTGAGCCACCATTGTTGGTCACATTGGGAGCAAGCAAAGTGGGTGTTTGGTGAAGATTTAGTATTGTTGGTGGGACTGTTTCTCTACTTCCAGTTGTACAGCAAGTTTGCCACTTCAAGATAGACAGAAATGAGCCAACTGTGACATTGTGCGGTTTAGGGGTAAAAATGTATGCTCAGAAACATTTTTCCAAACAGCTTTGACCCTACTGACCTGTATCATTTGCAAAGTGGAACGGGGTCTAGACACAGCTAGAGGTCAACCCCAGACTCAATGCTGGAGAATCTGATAATGTGAGAGATCATTAGAACTGGATGGCATAGTCCAAATAATCAAATACATATTTGTAACTCCAATATCATACTTTGAGAAACGTATAGGTTGCTATATATCAAATGAACCATGCTGAGTATAACATTAGCTCAATAGTAGAATGGATCAATCTCCAACACCAATATAACGATTGTAGACAATGATGAAAAGTGTAATTGTAATTGCTCTCTTCTGCATTTCACCAACTCCTTCCCGCAATATCATTGCATTTGTGCTCTTATATCACCATGAATATTGTTCATTTCTTTCTATTAATTATAGTTGGTCAAAGAACAGACATTTCCAATTAGTATATATTTATATCACTAATAGTTTGCAGTCAGCCAGGCAGCCCAATTTACTATGGTTAGTAACATTCATATACAAGATATAATTCAGAAATTTACCCATATCTTGCATTGGAAATGTGTGATCTGGTGGAGACTCCACTGGAGAAAGAAATTTCGTTACATAGACTGTAGTATACAATGTATAATACATAGTTGCAAATAGTGTGACCCATCTGCGAAAGTTACTCTGGTGGACGATCTGGTGCAGGTCATGGCAAAGTTTCTGCAGCAGATGAAGAACTTCATCTCATCTTCAAGTCAACTTGTCTGTAATTTGAACGATGATTGATACTACTTCAGGTTAAGATTGAATTGAAATCCTAGATATAATCACCATTAGTGAGATTTTAAACATCAAGTCCCGGTGGATAGCTTTGTGATTTACTATGTAGCTGTGGGAACATTGGCCTGAAATTGGATTATATATTTTGGGAAGGAAATATCAGTTGACAGTACACCATAATATCATTCTGAATTGACCAATCCATTAGCTAGCAATCAATTCAATTGTAATGTATTTGTCAATAACTGACTCCACAACTACTTGGTATATGGCAGGTTGAATTTAGCTTACTGTACAAAAAAATTGTATACTCTAAAGGGAGTGACATTGTTAGTACTTGTAGATGACTACAACAATGACTTGAAAAATTCATCCAAATATGATTTAAATTGTTTGGAAGAACATATTTCTGTTGCTTCAACCACTTTTTGGATTTCTTAAGCATCTGAAAATGGTAGGCAGCAGGGAATTTATTCCAATTATTCTACAAGTCCGGACGATCCCAGTCTGACATAAGCCTCAGGTCAGTCCAGTCCAACAAGATGGCCGGACTGGACAGCACTGCAGTCTGTAAGTGTTCAACTGGATTGGCTGAGACAGGACCGGTTCAGGCGGGCGATTCGGTGGGACAATCTGTTTCTCACCACCACCACCACACAGTTTGGCAGGGGGAAGCCGCCAGCGGGGGTACAGGTATACTGGGATAATGGAGATAGTCTGAGTGCTGGAGAGTATATATTTCGGAGACCCCAGGGTAGATAGACATCGTCTCATCGTACAACAACATACACACTTTATCTTTACTAGCTCTTGCTCCCCCCTGCTCTTGAAGAGCTCTCTTCAATCCACGCAACATGTGTGGTTGCTCACGCAATCTTGCCGAGGCTTCATACATTGACACACTTTGTGTAGTTTCTCACAGTTGAGTACCGTATCACATCCACTACCATGCTCATATATGCTGTGAGAATCTGTCAGTCATGCAATTTCAGAGATGCGTATGGCTGGTGGCCCCAGAATGGTGGTGAGGGAATATTTGTGTATGAGTCTTCACAGATGACTCCTCTTGAATGACTCCACTCAGTAACTCAGTCTATTACTGACTGCCAGTGACAACAGGCAAATTCCACCTGAGTGGACTGGTCCAGTCTACGTAATTACCAGTCCAGCAGATATTTGGACTGGTCTGATCTGGGTCAAAAAATCTCTTGGATTGGACTGGACTAAACCCGGACTGGTCGAGTCTGGACTGATCTGCCCCTGGCCTGGTGGATTCATTGATTTAATCTTAATCAGTACCTGATCGGTTCAAGCTGAAACATTCTATTGAGGAAAAAAACAAATTGTAAGACTCTATACAGTTTTGGGTGATATATGTAATGCTATCAAAGGAAAGTTGTTAATAGAATTAACAATAATATTCTTTTCACCAGATTGGTAATGACTGCTTGGTCAGTAATATCAAATTTATATCTAAATTGAAACATATCTCTTGTATTAAAGTTTTGTCAGTGTCTAGACGAGTGTTAGCAACGGTTCTGGACTGTCACTTCGGGTCTGGGTCTGGGTCCAAACCGAACCGTTGCCAAATTGATGGTCCTGGTCGTCATTCAACTCGACCCGCACACTCAGGTACGGTTTCATGGTACACTCCCAAGCTGACAGAATTAGGCGGTTTGTCAGCGGGTCGCCCAGCAGGTCCATCTATAGATTCATGTAAGGCTCTTGTATATGCAGTGTGTTAATTGTAGACTACCAGAATCACGTTTGCAGCAACCAACAAAGTGCTTTTGCTTGTTGAGCAGTTTGCAATATCGATTAATTTGGTATCTGTGTTACACCTTTGATATATGGTATATTTGCCCAGTGAGGCGGTCAAAAATAGAGGTATGCACGCAAAGATCGGCGCGAGGCCTTGATTATGAAATATTCAAGTTCTAAGACTGTTGACACTCTGTTGACGCTCATTTGCAGGATGGTGCAGGGAGCATGTCACTGTTGTTTTTGCTAGTAAAGGCTGCCAATATCTCATAAATGGATGTCTGCAACCAATCGGAACATAACTTACCCAAGATTCAACGTTAAAAATGACTGACACTCCGTTGATAGTCATGCTAAGAATGGGGCGGTGACCATGTTGCTTCGTCTTTTGCCAATCAAAGCTGCCAATATGTCCGTTATGCATAACAATGACCAAGTCACTGGTGAATTACTGTACTTACACGACCACAAATCGTTGACGCTTGGTTGAAGCTCATTTTAATTTATTGTCCATTCACCATCTGCTGCCGTTGATAATTGTTTTCATACTGATTTGACTTTATAGGTTTTCTTTCTGCATGGTTGAGACCTGGCCCTGTGGCACAGCCGAGTGGCGTAATACTCTTTCACTGGTCACACTCACAGGACTGAAAATCAGCTATCATGCGAAAAGATTCATTGCGCCTGCTATACATCTATTTCTGAACCAATATTCACAAGCTACTTCTTAACATTCACCCATAATATATTTCTCACTGACACTCTCTGTCAAGATACATAAATCTGGTGAACCATTGACGCATTCTGTCCTAAATGTACTTCCCGCCTTTATTTCTCCACCTTTCTACTGCATTCACTGTCACCAACAGCTTTTCAGCCTCTCTCTTTGACTTCCGTGTTGGCCGAACCAATCGGTGCACATTTGGCGCGGCACTCACATCCTGCTGCTCTGTGCATTCCGGATCCTGGATGCAATTGTTGTTCACTATATCGGATTCATCATCCGCTATGCAATTCTTTGTGCTCTCAATTGGATTTTCCATGTCGCCATTCCAGCTTAGCCAATCATCGGTATCCTGAATGCTTTCCGGTGTGCTATCCTCATCGCTTTCGACTGGATGACGGTTGATTCTCCGGATTCAGCAGACATTTAAGATTTGAGTTCGTCCTCCAGGGAGGTCCTTTGCAGACAAAGCTGGTGGCAAAGGTGATCTGTTTGACAATTTAAATGCAGCCACACTATCATGTTGAAAGAGTGACCAGGATGCTTTGACAATTTCTTCTGTGTCCGAAATTTATCGTAGGGCAGTCATCTGCTTGTTTTGAGCGCGAGATTCCTTCTGGGTAGCACGTAGGTTTTGCCTGCCATGCCACATCTCCAAAAAGTCGGGAACCTTGGCCATTCGGTGCAATTTCCTTTCTGCCACCTCTTTCTTCGTTTCCCAGTCGTTTTCTGTGTATGTGGTATTCAATTCTTGGTCAGTGCCTGCCAGAATGCCGTTATAAGCTCGAGCGAACTGCCTTACAACGACATTTTCACGAAGGGTTCCGCCCTGGTTTTTGACTACCTCTGGCCAATAACATGTCGACCAAGCGAAGCACCGGCCTCCACTCCGACACCATGTGGTATGATAGAGAATATGTCGCGCGCCACATTGGAGGGAACGGCGTACATTGAGTGCATTTCCTCCTGTTGGTGTCATCAATCAGTTATGTCTGGTATCCAAAATGTAATGCTAATCTCCATTGGGTTGGAGTCATAATCATTGAGATTTGGATCAATTTGTCCCCAGTACTTTGGTGCTTCAGTCTGCGAATTCAAAAAGAGCCTGGCAGTGGTCAATCAGCAGGCTGTGCGATTGCTTTTTCCGGGTGTCATCTCAGCTACATTGTTGAGCGTTAAGTATTCCTCATCATCGCTGCATCAGCAAAATGTAAAATGCTTCGGATGTCATAACTCAATGACTCAGTAATTCCGAATGGCCACACCAATCCTTCCAGAAGCTCCCAGACTCTCTCAAACAGGCTGAATACAACACGATGTGCTTCTGAGATACTCTGAGAGTACTTCAGGTGCCCCTCAATGCTTCTGAAGTAGCGGAATAGAATACAAGAATATTCTACAGAGTATGAAGTCGTCTTCAGAATGCTATAAGATCATGTCTTTAAGTTGGTTAAATTTCGGAGCTACTGGGACTGCGACACTCGTCTCTGAGACGATTCCGATGCACCTGGACCCCGACTCTCCAGGAGTGATAAATATATAATATCTATATCGAATTGTTATATTCGATAATCTATCTCACAGCTATACACCTGAATCGGGCATTCTAATCTAAATTCATATACAGTCCAGTAGGTTTCTAAATCAACATGATTATTTACAAGCCATACGCTATCCATGCCGCCCAATGCAGCATTCTCCCGCACCAAATGTGCCGGCCCACCTATAGCTCCAATAGGTACAATATGCATCTTATTCGCTTGTTTGACAACCCGGATGAAACCGTTCACACAATCAGCCCAACCATGAAGATCTTTGTACTTTGTTGGAATCACCACCGCGTAGTATTCAGCTTGAGGATGGAATACCCAGTGCGGAGTGATCTTGCACCTCTTAGCAAAGGTTGATATTGCTTTCTCGGCTGTCAGGCAGTCCTGAAATTGGAGGATTTGATACGGTGGAGTCCAGCTGAAGTATAATACAGGAAAACAAGGAATTCGACCTTCGCAGGTGTTATCGAGGCCATTCTCTTCACTTTGCATATACTGCACCCAGACGTTATGAGCTTCAGGCATGATCCCTTGGTTGTCATTGGTATATTCTACTTGGCAATCAAGTACCAAATGCTCAACAGAAGTCGGGTTGTGAAATGGTTGACGGTAATACAACAGCACATTCTGGAGTGTAATCAATATACTGTCTAAGAGTAAATTCTGATCATATCCGAGCACCAGTCCACTACCTTCGTGTCCCCGGTCCTCTTCAATTTGCCCGCGGAATGGCTGTCCAAAATTGGGAATTCCGAAATCTTCTGATGCATCTCGGAATGAGCTTAATGTGATACTTCTGCACACTCCGCAGACATGCGTTTCTCTCATATGATATTCATGCTGTGATACAGGGCGGATAATTGGCTAGTCCTGAATTGTTTGGAGACGTAACAGATGGGCTCTGCATGTATTTCGCAGTTTATCTGTAGCGGACAGCAGGTTGAAAACTTTTGCAGAGTCAATATCGTACCAGCCTTCAAGTGCAAGATATGACAGTGTCTCCTCCATAAAGTCAAGACCAGTACACCGGTCATTGTGCTTAAGCATCTGTCGAATGTAATTGACGTTGTTGCTAGATCGATATGCCTTTTTCACAGTGGCGATATGTAGCCGTTCAGAAATATCAGTGGTAAAATTGTCACCGGAACCCATTCCGCGAATTGACTCTGAGATATTGCTCACAAGATACATCTTTGGATATCGGAAATGTATCCTGCACTATTCAATGGTTTTCCGGAGCGCCTGAATGCCCATTGTCTCCCACTAAGCTACAAACTCGATCAAACGGATGGAGAATTCCTTCTCGCACCGCTTCTGTTCATTCAAGGTGATGCCATACATTTCTCTCAGCTGCTGGATAGTGACACGTTCCATATCAGCCAAGCTCCAGGTCGTGGCTTCTGTCTCAGCATCGGATAGGGGGAGCCAAAATTGCAGTCACTTGTCGGCAGTCATGTTTGCCGCTCTGTAAGCCTCGTCTTCAGCGGCAGATTTCTTTAGGGCAAGTTCTTTGGCGAAGTTGCTTCTGGGACCAATTGCCTTGGTCCCGACTTCCTGCAATAGTTGTCGCTCGTGACGTTGGAATAATTTGTCGAAAAGTTGGCGTTTAGCAGGTGTCACTTGATGGATTTCGCGCTCCATTCTCTCAATTGCCTTGGGACTATCAGCATCTGACCAAGTGGTGGCCGCTTGTCGGGCTCTGTTCAGACGCACCTGAAATTGCCGACATTTTGTTGTGGAAACCGTTTCAGCCCCATACACAAGGTCCTCCATTGCAGTACGAATCTTATGAATCCTTTGTTCGTGTAACTGATGGGATTCCGTTGCCAACAGGTCATCAACTTTGGCCTTCGCAGACTTCAACATTTTCTGTTCTCAAAAAATACCTTTCTTCTGGTACAATCGCTTCAGTGCATCGTCAAGTGCTGTGAGGGATAGATCAGAGTGATTTTGTTGGGTAACAAGGAGAGAGAATTCACATAATGCCTGCACTGCTCCCATCACCATTCCGTCGGAGGCGTTTTCCGCTGCAGTTTTTCCGTCATCTTTGGAGCAGTCAAGAAATGTGGCACAATTCACTGCCAGTGTTCTGATCATTCCACGGATCGCTTTACCTTGCCAGGTGCCGCAATTCGATGAATCGAATGGTTTAGAGAAGTGCTGGTGGCCGGGATATCATGGCACTGATGTGAATCGATTGGGAAATTGATCCTTGACATTTTTAGCTTTCAGGTATTTGAGCAGCCAGTGCAAGAAGTCTTTAACTAAATCCAGGAGCAGCTGATGCAATTCATCAGGCTGCCAAAGCCAATAGACATTGCGGAGAGGGTATTGCAAGAACTGGTTGCGGATTGGGCGGGCACCGAGAGTGTGCAGAGCATTAATATTAATGTTCTCCAGCAACTCCGAGTAAATATGCTGGTCTCTTGAGTTATCGACTGGTCGAAAAGTGGAATGCCCCATCGGCACACCTTTAGCAATTTCACACATAGGACATGAGCCATATGATACTGGAGCAACCATGGCTGGTTACTGATAATCCCCGACCCACGCAGCCAACAGAGGGTAACATTGTCGCTGGAGTCCATCTGCACAATCACATTTCAAGCCGGGGCCAGTGATTTTAAGATGCCTCAGTTGATGCAGCAAATTTCCAAACGCGGAATGCCATGCTTCGTCAATGTTCTTGGCACCCTTCGGGGGACATTGGATCAGCCCGATCAGAATCCAGCCGCGCTTTTTTGGTGTGCAGCGGATATCTTTTCGAATATTGCCAATTGTGGGATACAGCGGCCAGGCATGCCGATCACCTGAAAAATTGGTCAAGTGAGTCTTGTCGGATGCACATATAACTGGCACAATCGTTGCTCGGGCAGGAAGTTGATCCTGTGTATGCCACCACCAATCGCCCATGTTCATCTCGCTGTAAATTTGACAACCCTCAGAGTCAGCGAGGCGCACGGGTTCAAAATTGAGGTGCGTCTGAAATGGGAGATGTGCCAGAAGGAACTGGATACATTTCAAAATATCCCTGTAGTATAATGTTCCAAAGATATGTGAGTCATCTTGAATCCAACTGACATCGCCGAGCCCAAAATCAAGTTCAGAGAGGAGTCTTCAAAGAACATCTGCTGAATGGAATGATTCGATTTTGATGTGGTGCAGTCCATGCCTGAGATGTTGGTCCATCCAGGATTTCGTTTGCTGGCTAAACAACTGAGCCTGCTGAGAGTCATGTGCGGACCGAAATGGATGCCATGGATTCCATCGTTCTGAGTACTTTCGATGCTTGTTGTACAATCCAGATGCTTTGCCATACGCTTCCCCCCCCCGCATTTTCCAGTCCAACTACCTGCCTATGAACCTTTGTCTTGGTTGGATCAGGGGTACAGGTGAGATCAGGCTGCTGAGGGTCGATAGTTTCTTCGTTGGGAGTATCTTCCGGTTGTGGTGCACCTGGGACGTTGTCTGAGAGTAGATCAGTTATTGACAGCTTGTTGATGGCATTCTGGTGCACCTACTGTATTCAAACCATGATGGCTCAGGGTGATCCCAGCCGGCAGGTGGTAGAATCCCGTTGGGTAATAGCACTTCATTCATCGATATTGGGTGATATTGTTCATTGTGAGCTTCCAGTTAGTTCTCGTTGCATAATGGCTTTTTGCAGATAATGCATTTGACATGATTCCAGCTAGTGTCGACCATATTTGCGAAACGCTTAGTGTTCTGACAAATCTCGATGATGCTTGAGGGGGTATTGTGTGTTGCTGGATTTGAGCCTCAGGGATATTTGTTTGAAAGCGAGCTAACTCAGGTTAGCGTATCATTTTCAAAGCCACATCACATCCCACCAAATGTAAAGGAGGGGTAAAACAAAGCCACCTCACGATCAGTTTTCTTCACAAACTAGGATAATATCTACTGAAAATCTTTAGCAGAGAAAGATTCTTTTGTCATCATTGCGATCAACTTTTGATACTCTCCATCAGGTGCTACTACGATCGGCCTTATCGTATACTACGTCATTGCAGCACTGTGCAGATTATGTCTACGCTTGAGCCTCAAGCAGCGGATAACATCAGCTCAATACAATGAATGAATAGGTAAGTTGCCTAGCTGGCTGTATGCCCGCTCGATGATCATCCAGAACTGATAGGCTGGTAGGAAGTTTTTGTCAGTAACGATTCTTGACCGGTGGGTGGATCCATAAGAGATAACGAAGTTTGCACAAGCAGCTCAAAAGGAAGCAATCACTGTTGCTGCTCGACTAACAAGGCCTCATGCTGAATGAAGTAGTAGGTCATACACATACATTTTGAGTGTAAGATGCCTAGTCATGCTAACCTTCCAACCGGATATAGTTCTTGTTGGTTTCCTGGAGATATCATGTTGTATCCTTTCTATGATCTTTAAAGTCATGAACCAAACAAAGGTGAGCTTCTATCCAAGTTCCTAGTATACGAATTCGAGCATATAACAAAGAAAGGCAGGATGTGTGTGACTATGATTTCTTTTTCTCAGCCGGGCTTCATGGATCAAAGGTGCAGTGAAACACCACAGTTCGGGACAAAGAAGATGGATATAAGAGGCCTTCATTCCGCCGAAGGTCACTGCTACTTCCAATATTCTCAACAATACTGTGCATTATTCGAAATCACCAATTGAATTGATCATTTATTTACCACTATCTTTTGTTCACATACGATGTCGACGAATGGATCTCCACCGAAGAAAACCAATATGGCTCCACCGGGTGGCCTGTTTGGCTCACAACAACGCCCAGAAGACAATGTTGGAGCCTCTGTCAATAATGCTGGAAATACACCGAGCAAAGAGACTCAATTCAGGCAACCGCCCAATCAAATCGATCCTCCACCGGGGTATAGTTACCCGCCTTCGCAGCTACAATTTCCAGGCGCTCCCCAGTTTTCCCACCCTGCCCCATTCAACCTGACACCAAGCTCGCAACCAATTTCTGGTGGGGCAACCCAATGATATCAGAGTTAGGGGCCATCGTGGCAAGGATACGACTTCCCCCAAGGTGGCCATGGTGGACCTCAAGTGTTCCCTCCTCAGCAATTGACCGGACAGGGGCCATCATCTCCAGGCGCACCACGAGTGCCTCCAACACCGGCTGGAAACAATCCAGTCAACTGGCCGACATCATCCTCCTCTACTCCATACGGACAACTTCCCGGCGCACCTGGGAGACCTCCCAATAGCCTCCCAATGAAACGATTTCAGCCGCCAGCGAAACTGCGCAGGACAGATGTGGCAGGGATTGCGGATTTGCACACAGTAGCAGAGATTTCTAATGACGAATTCGATGCAGATGCTGAGAGTAATTATTCGTCGGGCTTGGGCGGGGCTGAAGGCACAGCACCAATTAGCTTGAAGCAAACAGAATTCTCATTGAAGCAATTTGCCAAAAGGATAGGGCAGGCCAACTTGAGTGCCTTCAACAAGTGGAAGAAAGTAAGGGTGGCTGGAATTGTTGGGAAGAAGCATCAGTCCATCATCCCGGGACAGAACCGATTGAAACATATGAGAAATGGACCCCCGCTCTGGGAGATAGCGGGTGCAGATTTGTTGGAGACTTTCGACACCTGGCTGCCTTTGGAAACTTTCAATAATGCCGAATGGATTCAGCAACACTGGGTGGAGATGTTCCTGAAGAAATATTCAAGTGAGGTTCAGGAGGCGAGGAAAAAGGGAAGGCGAGGCTACAAGCGACCAGCAACAGAGTTGGGAGAGCGCGCTGGCAAAAAAGTGAGAGATAACGTCCCAGAGTTGCCAAATACAACTTTCATGGTTGTGATTCGTTGAGTGCCGAATGGCAACAATGACCAGACATCCAGCATGCAATTCCAAGCTTTGTACACAGATGTGAGGCATTGGGAGGAGCTGATTGCTTTCATCGAAAAAAATTGTAGCCCGAAAGAACCATACGGGATGACTCCGTTTTCAAAATGCAACTTGATGCAGGAACAATTGGACGAAGAGTATATGGGATTATAGGCACCGGGGCAAATGATGAATGACCCTCAATATGATCAGATATCATACTCCAGTTCCCTTTCAAATGCCTTCAAGTTGAAGCTGGGACACAATGTGAACCTATTTTTGGTAGAAATGAAGGCAGCGACAGGGAAGGATAATGCGGAGCACGTAATGAAACCGGCAAAGGTAATCCCCGCTAGCCTTGTTCCAGTTAGTTATGCCCACGGCCAATCAGTATACTTAGACTTGGGAGGGATCCGATGAAAATGAACTAGTGGTGGATGAGGAGGCAGGTGGGAAAGAGATTGATAGTATTAATGTAAGTTCTGATTGAGTGAAAATAGAATTGATTATATTCCACATATTATTGGGTCCAAATGCTTGTGTGTGAAATACCTAACATCGCAATGAATTTCAGGAGCGCCGGAGTATGAGCCCATCTGCCCAACGTACCTCGGAGCAACTGAAAGAGATCATTGAGGACGAAAAGAAGACCGACTAAGATGCAAGAGACGTTCAGGTGCAAGTGGAGGATGGAGAGGAGGTCGTCGATCCAGAAAATACGCGTTTAGTATTGAGCACTGTTCTCAACACAATCAACAACGAATTTGAACATGAGTGTCTTGATGAGGCGGTTAGGCTGCTGAATATCCATCCTATTTGCCAATCAACAGATGACTGTGTTCCAGGCCACAAGTATTCAATTCCAGGCCTGCCTGAAACTATGTTTCTGGCGCACCAGGTTTGGGCCATCTGGTTCATCGTGAGGAGATTGGTGTCGGATGCTGATATGCCAGGAGCACTGGTGGCGGTTCAAATGGGTCTTGGAAAGACTTTCACCTCGGTTGCAGTGGCAATGCACTGCAAATTGGTGACTGAGAGAGTCGTAATGGGGTTGCCACTGTCCATGTTATGGGGGAATACCCTTGAAGAGTGCGTGATTTTGGCGGAAAATAACTTTCCCGGCATTGTCGGTGAAGAGCGGGAGTGGTGTCCACTCCAGAGATTGAATTCTGTGCCCCGCCGCCTGTTGGAAATCCAGACAACACTGCTTCACGGACATCCCGCACATATTTCGGCCCATGAACCAATCTTGGTGGTAACAATGCCCTGGGTTGCAGAGACCTTCAAGACTGTCATCGACGAGATGACACATGGAACTGATTTCAAACTCGTCAACATGTTGCACCCCGCAAATGCATATCTCACCCACGAGGATCTGAATACCAGTGTTGATCAGCCGGAGAACTGATGGATTATCCACCTTGTGTCATATGATACCTTGCCATCCAGAGCGAAACCATCAAGCAATGGCCAACTCTGACACTGTTGCTGGAGTTTTGGGATTTTTGATGAGTCTCATCGATACAAGACGAAAAACAGTGTGGGCTGGCGAATTGCGATGAATGCCAGAATTGGATTCAAACTTCAAGTCACTGCACCTCCAGGATTCCATTCACTCTATGACTGGTGTTATCAGACAATGTGGCTGTTTTCAGGTGCGCCTGAAGATCCAGAGGACGAGACAGTGATGGAAATGCACGACGCTGATGCACTGTATTCCACAGTGAAGAGTTTGATGCATGCCATCCTGACTGAAGACCAGGACGCTCAACAGGATGCAGCACACCGGTTGATCCAAATTGCAAAGCCATAGACGATAAGGAGGTGAGCTGAATCGAAACTCACGAATGGGAAACCACTGGGTCGGATACCGAAGAAGAATGTACACCTTGTCGATCTCGAATGGACTGAGGACGAGCAAGCTAAACTCACGACCATTGTGGAGAGATACACTTCACTGGGTGCGTCCCGAGCGTGGAGGGTTCATCGATGGCCCCTGGCATGGTTCTCATTGGTATTGGGAGACACCAAGGATCGGAATAACATTTCAGGACAATGGTACAACCAATGGCCACTCGATACTTGGGTGGATTCTCTGAATTTCCGATGGCTGAGAGACAGATTCCTCCAAATGCTTGTCAAAGAGTCTACAGAGTATCCCGAGCCAGACGAAGACGAAGCATCAAATGAGGTGCTCCTGCACCAACCTGATAGTCTTAAAAGCACCTTGCCACCTGCACCTCCTCCTCCTCCTCAACAGGTGGTGCTATTTTGTTTTCTGCCACGCCAATTTCGTCATTTCAAGTGGTGGCTCACACAGTTGTGTGCAGATAACTTTTTGGATATTTTCTACATGTTTGCGGAAATGGGCAACGATGAGCGCACAGAAATGCAGATCAAATTCCAAAATTCGCCAAATCCCTCTGTGTTTGTAACTACACACAAACTGGGTGGGAAAGGCCTAAATCTCACAGCAGCAAACCATGCAGTAATAACTCAGAAGTTCTGGGTATTAAATGAGCAGCGCCAGGCATTTGCATGGGTTGTCTGACTGGGGCAAAACAGAGTTCCACACACATGGCTACTGAACACTGGACCCAATGGTTATGATAATAGAACGAGTGATCTCCACCAACTCTCTGGAGTGGCTCAAATGAGAGTCCTGCATGGTCTGATGAACCAACGGAACATCACAACGACTATGATATACCGCATTCTGGTGTGTCGTCAGGACCATACGAAGTGGCATATAGAGCAGGGAGACTTCATGCCGTTAAATCGTAAAGATGAACAATAATTATCAGGGCAGTGAAATGAAGGTCCGCCTTTTTAATCATTCAACCAACACAATCTCACCGACTGATTCAAAATAGGCAGATAAAATGGAGAATATGGTGCAATTGAGGAGTCCAGGAGCATTGGTTAGAGTTCGAATCCATTTCATGTTAGATGATTGTAGTGATGAATATGAAATGATGGCAATGGTAAACTGATATCAGGTAAACTGAATCATAGCCTCATTTGGATGATCCAATATGTGATGAAAAGCAGGTGCGCCAGTTTACTGGTGGACAAACTGAAATTCCGCACGGCCGTATATATCTCTGTGTGAGAATCTGAAGAGCTGCAGTCTCTGCTCATCTTCATCATATATTGTCCGTGGAATTGTGATTCCAAAATCTGCATACGAGGTCTGTGTTTTCTGGTGCGCCTGAACTTCCAAGATTGAATCCAATTCATTATTACTTGGCTATATCAGGCGCACCGGATACTAGAGTCACGAGAGATTTCGGGATGTTCACTGAATCATCAATGTTGAATAATGTACAGTCAATTGCACATGAGAATTGCTCTCAACTTCTCGACTCTACTGAGACAGATCCAGTACAGTATATCGCTAATTATCCAGGGATAGACAGACTGTCTAAGCGATATCGTGTCGATGCATCGCATCCTGAGAAATGGCTCATGTATTCCAGGCTTACACACAGAATTGGACGGAGTATTTCCTTGCTCAGGAATGAAAGTTCAGGCACACTTCAAATCCACTGTCCTGTCGAGGTTGATGGACTGAGATTTGACACCGCACGTATATTCCATTCACCGGCCAATTCTGACCCGCAGACACTCATTGTTAACATATGATCCCACTCCAGGCACGCCTCTGAACTGTGCATACCTGCTTGGCATTGCCCTTGAACGATTCATTTTGCTTCATTCCAAGCATAATTCTCCTTCCTGAATGCGTTGAATCTGTGGCTGCCAGCACACACAGAGTGTTATCTTTCAGGCACTAAACTTTTCAGTGCAGGCGCGGCTCATCCCGCTCAAACCCAGCTTATTCTCTGAATCTATGCTTGATCGGTATGTGAAGCCCACCGCTTCAATGCCATAATTGTCATGCTCCGGGTCAACCTATCCTTTGGAGGAAGGTGTCCACCTCAAGCTTACCATCGATGCAGAGCCCTGGGCAATATATAATGACACTTCACTGGATTTTGACTGAGAAGTATGTTCGGACCATACATTTCCAAAATCCTAGAATAGCTTCTGTCATTCGGGCTCCATAATCGAGCTGCAGCTTGAGAGAGTGAACCTCAAAAGACAGTTTCTGCTCAGCGATTGTGCAGATGACCGGCAAATCCCGCTCACTTGTATACCACACTTCCTCGAATAGGCTTAAATTCACAACACTTCTAATGCAGCCGTAACTACATTTTGACTCACTTGTATGTTTGGGCCACCAGAAACCCGTTTGTTAATATAGATTATGAACCGATTTCCATAAAGAGAGCTCGTTGAGATAGAATCTGAATGCCAGTCTCAGCTCAATGGCTCCATCGGTGACCGGCAAGCTCCCGCCCACCGCACATCTTGAGCGTCTGAAGTTCGTGACAAATCATATACACACAATATCTGATTTCCCCCAACGTCCAATCCCAAGAGTGCATGAAGCACAAATCGTGATGAAAGCTCGACTTAAGGAAGAGCAGTTTCTGAGAGTACAAGTAACTGTCAAAGTCAGGCGAGCCTACCATCCCAGCCATTACAGTAGATTGTATCCTGCATGCAGATTCAATTCTCGCTGCACCTCAATTGGCTGGAACGGCATGCTGTTATTGGTCCTTCTGCAGTCCGATGAAGTCTCATGACACATTCATCTGGTTCTTACAAGATATTATCCGCAACATCCTAATGTGAGTGACAATTGATGACCCATTCGCTAGTACTCTTGGCATTGACGACAGATGGAATCAGTTAGATTACCCCTGAATCTTTATCATACCTTTACCATTCTTCCTCAATGTTGAATCTTGCCTTTGTTAACCCAAATCCTCCGTCGTCTGTCACACTGACTGCATACATATTGTGATTCAGTAGACTCGCGACCGCTGAAAGTGAAGTTCTGCACACGACATTGCCTAAACAACCGCTAACTTTGCTGGAGAATCCTAAAACACCAGAATGTCATCAAAATACGGTGTCCTTCCGACTGGTATACCGCATTCGGAGATTCATATTTATCCACTATCCGCAACAAACTCAGTTTGAACCCATGTAACTTCAACTGTTGCCACACACCAAGGTCCCAACTCTATCATCCATCCAAGTTCTGCAAGAATCTTCAACATACTGACAATTTTGTGCCACGCGGTCACCACTGATATGCTCGAACTAGCGGCATAATGAACTACCTTCGGCGGAGTCATATGCAGTGGCGCTAATTATCAACCCATTTTTCAGTTTCCCATATCCAGTCCTGAGAGTTGGATAGGGATACAACCATGTTAATGTCTTCAGTTCTTCAGGTGCGTCTTGTTCAATTCTAGGTATGTTGGCTTAAACCAACCTCCAATTCTTGCATTAATAGCGTACTTCAATATGAGTGCTAACATGTGGGAATTGAGGGCAAGAAGAATCCATCAAATCCGGTGCACCTGACGCTTCCTAAATCCCCACAAAGAACTAGCACCAGCAATTGAAATGTACACCGCCGACATGTCTTCCGGACTCTTTCGAGGCACTCCTCGAATTGCATCCTGCTCGACCGCGTGTTACTTTGTTGCCCTGTTTTCCCATTATTCTATTAACCTTCGTACTATATTTACCCTTATACACTTCCCTCTACATTCCCAACTTCACTTCATCAACCACGGAACCTACGGCCAGCCAGGTGAGGAATCACTATTCACAGAAGAATCAGGAAGCACACCTTGAGAGAGCACTTGCACGTGCATTGCAGAACACAGCCAATCTTCATTGCCAATCAAATGTTTGAACATCCAACCCAGCCTTCGAGTATAGTGTTGGTGATAGCTAATGTCCGGGCTATAATTCTGATGAAGCAGGATGATGACGATATTGATCAGTAGATCAGCAATGACGAAACTGAAGACCCTGAAGAGTCAACCTTGTCATCCGATATCGAAGAAGACGATTTGGACATCCGGCAAGAGGTGCTACATCTAGACCAGGCGCGCCGTGATAAGACAATACGAACTACAAGGGTTCCACTGCCAAAGAAACGGAGCCGTGCAGATACTGTCATTACCCGCGCTCCACTTGCAAATCTACAACATCCAGCCGGGGCGATAGCACCCCCATTGCTCAAACGCCAAAAGTCATTCATCAACATATCACGCGAGTCTGACGTTGTACAGTCGCTCACGCTTCCCAAGGCCGGAGGAGACCAGAATGTTGCTCAACCAAAGGCCGGTGGAGATCACAACGTTCCTCAACACCAAAAGGCTACTTTTGAGGTAGCGAAACGGTGCATGCAGACAATCGTATTCACAATGACACCCTGGCCAATCAATTCCGATGAGAAGTACTCGACGGTTGACGTAGGTTGGAAACTAGCCATTCAAGCCCTGGATAGACAGCGGGTATCAGCAGGTGCTCCTGTAGGTACTCCATCGGTGTGTCAATTGCCCTGTCGTCCATCTCTTAAAATCGATCCTCAAACCCGAGAAGCAGTAAGTGTATACTCTGTTTTCTGCTTCTCAATTGGACTTATGATGATACCAAACCTCGAGTCATACCTAGTTAAAAATAAAGATTAGTACCATTCGAGGGCACTTAGCAGATGGAGCTCGTCGAACTATTGTCCGTAGGTTACCGGTGGGATTTAGGATCAGAGACTGAACTTCGAATCCAAAATAAGGAGCTCCTGTTTGACGATGCTTATCTCTCGAAGGTCATCGATGATAAGAAGTCTTCGTTCATGTGGATGGAAGTGCTTGACTTCATCTACAAGCAGTTTTTTTTCACCGCCAATAGCTTGGGGCGACAACTGACCACATCGCAGTTCTTTCAACCTCTAACACCGCAGACATTAGCACTTGTGGCCGCAGCTATTCACAGTGCGATGTTTGAGTATGCCACTGGAAAGAAAGTTACAGTTATGTTTTCTCAAGATGAATATCGAGGTAAATTTTGCCTTTCCACGGTGACAGGTTGCATTTCTGCCGAAGCCATTGCACTCTTCAATTTCAAACTACACATGGTGGGGCTGCTTCATACCACCC